>ERZ773144.2611-NODE-2611-length-13835-cov-17.432003_pt1 | contig 13835 bp, 7 predicted proteins | sample MGYA00580849_ERZ773144 | MGnify/ENA primary metagenome ERZ773144 (study PRJEB29015, sample SAMEA2737861) | human gut metagenome | biome: human gut; feature: human-associated habitat; material: faeces | place: China | collected 2012 ...
GGTTTTTCTGCTTTCTTCCAGTAATCTTCTGAATCAAACAGCTTTGATAAATCATATCCGTTGTAATAAGCATCCCATTTTTCTGCCATATCCGGATATTCTTTTCTGTACTTTTCAAATAATGCATTCCATTCATCTTCAACTGCTGCTTTCTTCCTGGCAGCTTCGTTGAAATGATCATATACTTCCTGCGGAACAGTAAATGCTTCCTTGCAAGGCCACTCTAAATATTCCTTTAAAGCCGCAACATTTTCTTCACCGAGCGGTTCACCGTGTGCGCTTGCCTTACCCTGCTTTGCAGGACAGCCATAGCCGATCACCGTATTGACCTTAATCATTGTCGGACGGGTTGTATCTGCTTTTGCCGCTTCAATCGCTGCAGCAATTTCTGCAAGATTGTTGCCGTCTTTAACTTCAAGTGTCTGGAAACCGAATGCTTCAAAACGCTTTGTTACGTCTTCCGTAAATGCAATATCGGTGCTTCCTTCAATAGAAATGTTGTTGGAATCATAAAATACAATCAGCTTATGCAGTCCTAATGTTCCTGCGAGTGAAAATGCTTCTGATGAAATACCTTCCATCATACAGCCGTCACCGCCAAGTACATAAGTATAGTGGTCTACAATATCGTAACCGTCTTTGTTAAATACAGCGGCAAGATGTGCTTCTGCCATTGCCATGCCGACTGCCATTGCCATACCCTGTCCAAGCGGGCCTGTCGTTGCTTCAATACCAACGGTATGACCGTATTCCGGATGTCCCGGTGTCAATGAACCCAGCTGTCTGAAATTCTTTAAGTCTTCCATAGAAAGATTTCCGTAGCCAAACAAATGTAATAAAGAATATAACAGCATCGAGCCGTGTCCTCCTGAGAGTACAAAACGATCTCTGTTTGCCCATTCCGGGTCTGCCGGATTGTGGTTCATATGGTTTGTCCATAATTCATATGCCATCGGTGCTGCGCCAAGCGGCAGTCCCGGATGTCCTGATTTTGCTTTCTGAATCGCTTCTGCTGATAACACACGGATTGTATTTACTGACAGTTCCTCTATGTTCTTCATAATGATTCATTTCCTCCATTTCTTATTGTGCTGCCTGTTCCGGCATTTTTATTTTTTTTATCAATCTTTAAAATCTGCTTCAACAAGGATGGTAACATCTCCGTTTTCGCTGCGTTTTCTCTTTAAACCGCCAAAGAATCTTTTTGAGCCGCGTTTTTCTGCTTTTACAATTGCGTGATTGATAATTTCCTTAATATCATCCATACGGATATTATCTACATTATTGCGTAATTTATCAATCTTTAAATAAAGTTCCAGCAGCGCATCATCACTGACTTCATACTGGCGTTTTCTTGCAAATTTTCTTGCCATTTCAACCAGTTCATTGACCGTGTACTGTTTTAACACGATACGATGATTAAACTTCTGTGTCATTTCCGGATTGAAATTGAGCAGTACATTCATTTCTGCATCCGAATCCTCCAGAATAACAATCATACGTTCCGTATCCTGTTCCAGACATTCCAGCATTTCACTCATACGCTTCGGCTGGATTGCCCCCGCACCTTCAACAATCAGTGCGGTGCCTTTTAACTTATTCATCGCCTTTGTCAGTCCACGGTTATTGATACTGTCACCGGTCGTCTTTGCAATCTTACGTGTGTGTTCCGGATACAGGTAATTCACCGCACGCACAATGGCTCTTGCAAGATCAGACTTATCTGAGCTTGAATTACCGGAAATGATAATATTGCCGACCTGCGACGTTGAAATCGCCATTTCCTGTTCAAGGCTTTCAAAATATGCTGCCAGCTGGCTTTCCAGTCCCGGCATTTCACGGTATTTTCTGAAAATCTTTGCAAGTTCTCCGCTTAACTTCTTTTCTTCATCAATTTCCGTGCCTTCGCCCATGCCGGTGTAAACTTTCTCCTGCTGTACAGCACTGGCAAGCTTTGCACTACTGATTGCTTCCAGCGGATTCATATCGGAAAGATGGTCTTCCATCGGCGGAAGCTGCTGTGTATTTAATGAAACTTCTTCACTGACAGCCGCCCGCTGTCTTTGCGCCGCTTCCTGCTCTGCCGCACGCTGTGCCTGTTCTCTTTGTGCTGCTTCTTCCGCCAACCGCTGGGCTTCTGCCTGCTGCGCTGCTTCCTGTTCGGCTATACGCTGTGCTTCGGCTTTCTTTGCAGCTTCCCGCTTGGCTTCTTCAGCTGCACGCTGTGCTTCGGCTAACCGTCTGGCTTCTGCCTCGGCTCTTGCTTTCTGGGCTTCTTCCATGCGCCTCTGAATCTGTACTTCGGCCTCCGCTTTTCTTCTTGCTTCTTCCTCTGCCTGCTGACGACGGACATCCTGTGCTGCTGCTTCTTCTAAGTGTACGGTTGCTTTTCCGGTACGGATTGCAAGATCGGTCTTTGCTGCCTGTAACATCACCTGTGCGTGTGCATGGCGGCTTGCTTCTTTTTCATCAAAGGCTTTGCCTGCTGCCTGTGCCGCTGCTTTCTGCTCAACCATAATGCGCTCGTATGCCGCACTCTTTTCGTCCTTCTCATCTAACATCTTTTCCAGCTCTGTCTTTGAGAATTCCCTTGTATTCTGCTTTCCGTATTTTTCTTCACGGACCGCTTCTAACCAGTCTGCAAGGCTTAACTGACCTTCAATCTGTTCATCTTCCTGACTTTCACCGGTCGTTTCTTCCTGCTTCGCCGGCTGAGGACGCAGTGCCTCTGCCTCTGCTTTTTCTTCCTCCATGAATTCACTTAAATTTTTAGCGAGTGCCGCCTGTAAATTTTGTGTATCATACGGATTGTTATATGCCGGAATGTCCACTTTAATCTCTACTTCATCTGCCGGTTCTTTGACCGTATTTACAGCCTTCTGCCGGAATGAATCCTCTTTACCTGACAAGTCGCCGCAGCTGTCTTCCAGTTTCTTCTTTGCATCTTCTATCAGTTCACGTAAAGATGAGGATGCCTTGTCAATACTTTCAGACAAATCCACCGTTGTATCAGCTTCCTTTTTTTCTGCTTTTGGTGCGGTATCCGTCACTGTCTTTTCTTTTACAAATTCTTCCGCTGAAAATACCGGTTCTTCCGGTGTTTTTTCTGTATCCTGCGCACCGGTGTTCTCATATGTATCGGAATCATCGGATTCGTCATCATCTTCATAGCCTATTTCGCGCATATCTTCTTCTGACTGCGCCCGCGAATGAAATGCCTTTTTAAAGAAAGATTTAATGCCACGGGTACTTTCATCGTCTTCCGGCAGAATAATATCATCGTCCGCATCACTTTCTGCTTCTTCCACCGCTTCTTCAATTTCATCGCTCTGGATTGCCGCAAGCTGCTTTTGTTCCTCAAACATGATTTCTCTGGTTGCTTCTATATCCTGCTTCTGATTCTTAATATCCTTTAAGATTTTTTTCTGTGTATTGGTCAGTTCAACGCCAAATTCCTGCTTTAACTGAATCGCCTTCTCCACATACTGTCCGTCCTGAAACCACAGTACAATATCATCACAGGTCTTGATACATTCTTCTTTTCTGCCTGTTTTGGCATATAACTTTGCCAGTTCAAACATATACTTTTCATCAATTTCATGCTCTTTGTAGTCCTCTAAGATTTCTACAAGTTCATTATCCGAGGCATTCTGTGCCTTTCTTAAATCAAAATACAAAAGAAAACGATTGACATCATGCGGTGACATCTTTTCATATTCTTCATAAAGTTCCTCTGCCGTTTCAAAATCTTCCAGCTTAATGAGCAGCTCCGCCAGCTTATAAACCAGCTTTCTGCCGCCTAAATTTCTGTTGTATGCAAGAATTGCCATATCTCTTGCTTCCAGATAATCCCCTGCCGCTTCCTGTACGTTAATAACAGTTGCCAGCGTGGACCAGTCCTTCACCTTCTGCCAGTTCATTTCCTTGGCAATCGCTGCCGCCTCCTGAAATGACTTCTTGGCAGCAAGCTTTTTAATTTGATCTACTTTTATATTAAATTCATACTTATCCAAAACAAACGCCACCTTTACTGTATATATCAAATAAATGATTTAAACATATTCTATTCAAGTTTATCACAGCGCAGTATTCTTGTAAACTCTTTTAAAAAGAAATGCCAACGTTGAGGCGTTTTTTGCCTATAGCGCCTATATAAAGTCGAATACTGCCTGCTCATAATCCATGCGCGTATATTCAAGTTCCTCATTTTTTGTACGACTGTAGTAATCGACAACAACCGTCTGCTGCCGGTTATGTACAAGCTTCTGTCCTAAAATGTAATTGACATCAAATCTTCCCGTAATCGCCGGGGTTGCACCTCGTGCCGGAACAATGAGCTGCACGTGATTAGTCTTTAACAGCTTAAAAATCGGCTCCCAGATATAAATATCCTTTGCCGCACCGAACGGATTATCAATAAAAATGGTCTTGCCCAGTACACCCGCACTGTCTGCCGGCGCATTGATACTTGAAATATAATGAATTACCGCAATTAAAAACTGAATATAAATACCCTGTGACTGTCCGGTTGAACCCACTGCTTCTTCATACCGCAGATACCGGCTCTGGTCTTTCATGCGCTCTCTTTTATAAAGACTTACGCGGATGGCGTTCATATCGGTTACAATCACGGCAAAAAGGCGTTTCCAGCTTAACCGGTTGCGGATATATTTTAACCGCTCCTGTGTATTGTCAAAGCTTTCCGCCATCAGGACCGTTTCGTCAATGTATGCCGCCATTCTTTCCTTATAATCGGATTCCTTGGCATACGGTACGGACAGCCCGATAATAGAAATAACCTCATTATCCATCGTAATGCTTGAAAGCTTTGGCAGGCGGTCAAGTTCCGTCTTGATATTACAGCAAATCTGGACACACCGGTTCTCAAAGTTATCCTTGATACGCTCCATATCGGAAATCCCTTTGGATACGCGCTCTTTTTCCAGTGCAATCAGCGTATTGGTTTCGGAAAGTCTGGACTTTAACTGCTTCACGGCTTCAATGTCCTTTGGCACATGAACCGACATTTTAATCTCCAATGCCAGTTCTTTTGCATCACATGCCGTCAGTTCTTCCGTCAGCTTATCCTTTTTCTTTAAAAATTCTTCCAGCTTGCGCACCTCAAGCGCACACAGCTTTTCAAATTCTTTCTGTACCGTTTCATAGCCTGAAAAATCTGCTACATTTATGTCTGTATCCTCCGGCTGTCCTGCCATGGTATCTGCATTTTCCGTTTCTGACGCTTCCGGCACTTCAATGCCCGCTTTGGCAACAATTCTTGACAAATCCTTTTCCATTACGAGGAAATCCTGCATTTTTTCTGTCTGGCGTTTCTGCTCTTTTTCCAGTTCTTTGATCTGTCCTGCAATGCTGTCCTTATAATTTTTATGCTGTACAATGAACTGCTCCGGGTTATCACAGTCAAACGCTTCAAAAGCACCGTACTTTTCTTCAATCTGGCTCTTTCCGTGTGCAATACTTCCCTGCAGACGGTTCATTAATGCATTCTGCGCTTCCAGTTCTTCTGCTGCCGCTTTTTCCTGCTGTACCGCCTGCTCACGTTCCTGCTCAAGCGCACGGAGCGCATCATCCGGATTTGGGACAGCTTCTCCCTGTGCCTCTTTTGCCGCAAGTTCTTCCATTGTAAAATGGCGGCGTGCAATTGCCGTACTGCATTTTCCCATTGCCGCACGGTAATGTCTTAATAATTCTTCTTTATCATGCACATCGGCATTTTTTTCATCCAATGCCTTTTTCACTCCCGCAAAGCGGTTCTCCAGCTGTTCTAATGACAGCGCATGTCCGTCAGCATCCGCTAACCCTGCTACCGCACTGCCATCCGCCGCTGACTGCAGCACATGAATTCCTGCGGACTGTCCGCCGTCGGCTTCCACTCTTATATATGCCTGATAACGCTTGTCAAGACGGCTTTGCAGACGGTCATATTCTTCTGCCAGTGCATTTTTGCGCTGTAAGGCGGTCTGTTCTGCCTTTTCCTGCGCCTGCATTTCCTGCTCTTTTAAGAGCTGTTCCTGCTTTGCATCTGCCGCCCTCTGCGTGTATTCCTGCTTTTCACGGTACTGTACAAGAAGACTCTCTGCCAGTTTTGCGCACTTTTGCACGTATGGATACCGCTCCCGGTTTTGTGCCAGCTTTTCCTGCACCTGTGCTTTCCGCTCCCGACCTTTTTTACCCAGGGCTTCCTCCTGTTCCATTTCTTCCTGTAAACGCTGTGCTTCCTTTTGCAGTTCCTCTAAACGCACAGACAGCGCTTCAAACTCTTTCTTTGCCGGTTCTTCTTCCAGCTTTGAAAGTTCCTGTATGTGCACATAGTCATTCCAGACAATTTCTTTTCTGTCGGTCAGTCTGACCAGTTTTTCCTGTGCCGCCGCCAGTTCTTCCTGCGCCAGCTTTTCTTCCCGCCCGCGCAGCTTTTCATCCTTTAAAAATGCCATATCCTTTCTGGCATATACAACATACTGTTCATTTTCTGCCGTAAGCTGTGCTTTTGCCGCCTGTGCAGACAATACCGGAATCACATAGGCGCTTCTGCCAAAGTCCGCAAGCACCGGGTCTTCTTTGATTCTTGAAAAATCATTTTCAACAATAAATGCATACTCGGCATATGGGAATGCGGCAAGCACCTGTTTTCTTTCATCTTCCGAAAGCCCCGAAAGCCACTCTCTGCCTTCTTTTACATCTTCTCCATACCGTCCTGAAAGATAGCTTTTTACCTTCTCCCGGTGTCTTCCGCCCGCACTGAATATCCCGTGCTTCATATTTTCAAGGAACTGCGTAAGCTGCGTACAGTCAGCGGTAAGCTGCTCACATTCCGCTTCCAGTCTGCGGTGGTTATCCAATACAACGCGGCATGCCCGGCGGGTATCCTGTTCCCCATAGACGGCCTTTAACTGCAAAAGCTGCTGCTTTTCTTTCTGTTCCTGTTCTTTTTTGGTTTCCGCCTGTCCTAACTGTTCTGTCAGCAGTTCAATCCGCGCACGGCAGGATGCCTGCTGCTGTCTGCCCTTTGAAAGCAGTGCTTCCACCTGTGAAAGCTGTCCCTCGGTCTGTAAAAGCTGTTCTTCCTGTTCTTTAATTTTCTGTGTGCAGGCACTGTATTCTTCGCCTGCCTTTTCCATCACAAGGATTCCTGCCTTTTCCATACAGGCACCCAGTTCTTTTTCTGCCTGTTCAATCTCTTTGGCAGTATGCACTGCAATCTGTTCTGCCGCCGCAGCCCCGCCCAGTAATTCCTGATAATCTGCCTTTGCCTGTGCCGCTTCTTTCTGACACGCCCGGTACTGTGTTTCTGCATTCTGCAATTCTTCACCGGCAGCATTCTTTTTCTGTACAAGCTGTGGCACAATCACCGCTGCCAGTGCATAGAGCTGTTTTGTCAGTTCTTCATCCGTTTGTCCGTTTGCCGCAATGGCTGCCAAAAGTTCATCATAGAGCTTCTGATACTGTAAATATTCGCGGTATTCTACCAGACTTTCCGTTTCTTCCATCTGCCTTTTTAAGTGTTCTTCCTGTTCCTTAAAATATGCCCGCTTCTTCTCATTTGCAGCAATCAGTTCTTCCATTCCCGCAAGGGAAGCCTGTTCTGTAAGCACCTCTGCAGTCTGGATCATGCGCTGCTGTTTTAATAATTCTTCCTGTAAATGAAGCAGTTCGTCCTTCTGCTTTTCTTCCTGCGCGCGGTATCCCGACAGATTTTGTCTGCACTGCATAAGCAGCTTTAACAGCTGTCCCCGCAGATTTCCCTTTTCTTCATATAAAGAGCGGTATCCCAGAATATACTCTGAAAAAGCATCGAGCAGCTCCATCTGTTTATCATAATTGGTAATCTGTGCATTTTTCTTTGACAGTCTGGCAAGCGTATCCTTAATATCAAGCAGTGTCTGTGCCATCTGACCTTCGTCATTGCCCACTGCCAGCTTATTGTGGAAAGATTTCTGAATAATTTCTTCTATTAATAAATCCTCTACAACTTTACGGCTTGTCTTATAATTGGTTTCAAAATATGTTCTTACATGTCCTTCGGTCTTATTGATGCCGCGGATAATTTCCCATTCGCTCTCATACAGCCCATACTTGCTGATAAAACTCTGATATTCGCCCTTTCGGTCAAATATTTTTACCGAAACGTGGAAATCATTATGTTCAAGCTCCCGCAGATACTGCTTTAAACCATTATAAGTAATGCGCTCCCCGTTTTTTGTCAGCGGCAGATTTTTAATATCGTTTTCACCAAACTCCCGGTAAAAAATACAGTAGTTAAAATATTCCACGCTGGCATTGTCACGTCCCGCCGGTGCTTCTTCTGCCGCAGAAAAACGCCCGGATATGCCGTCCGCTTCCGTGCCGTCTGCTTCCGTATCCTTTGCCTTTCTTGCGCAGAATCCCGTTGTCATATATTTATAGCCGTCGTTGTTAGCGGTATCTAACTTCCATTCAATCAATGAGTGGATCACTGTATTGCCGCCGCCCGGACGGAACAGCTTTTCAACCGGCTGTTTTTCATCAAGCGTACAGTTCGGAATCACATTTTGAAGCAACAGCAGCATTAAAAGACTCTTTCCGCCGCCGTTTGCAAGGTCATAAATCGTGTTACGGCAGTGAAAACGCATCATAAAGTCATCGTAATACTGCGTACCGAAATTGTATTTTACATTGTTTACACGGATTCTGTTAATCTGCGGCATGTTCGTCCCTCTCCTCTCCTGACTGGTCTAACAATTCCATGATTCTTCCTCTGGATTCGTCAAAATAATTTTCAACAACTGCGCGGAAACGGTCTGTCGGATAATACCGCTCCTGATTGTCACTTAATAACTGCTGGCTGACTAAAAAGTTGCAGACCAGCTTTACAAAACCCGACTTGGAATTCTTCGCCGCCCTTAATTCCGACAATTCCACGGTTGCCGCCGGCAGGCTGTCCCAGCTTAACGCAAGGCTGCGGAAGCTGTTTTCCTCAATTTCACTTAAAACAAAGCCGTTTTTCTTATCCACAATGCCTGCCGTTGTATCGTCCACCTTGCGGACAATGTCTTCCACGCGGACAAATTCGGCATACGTTGCACTGATGGTATCCGTATAAAACTCCATAATAATATTATAGATGATAAAATACGCCAGATAGAGTTCGCCGTTGGTACGCAGTCCCAGCTCCCGGCGCAGCGCTTCATTGCTGTAGCCAAACAGGCTGCCGTGCGCTTTTGGCGCGGCAAACAGCGAATTATTATATTCATAAACCGAAAGTTCCATTTTCTTTAACGACAACAATACCATATCATACACTTCCGGGTTGGTACTGTATTCCTGATACAGGGCAGCATTTGTCCCCTGCTCGCTTACCGTTTCCCCCGCCGCCAGTTTTGCGGATATTTCCAGTGCCTTTTCTATATTTCTGCTTTCCATTACTTTGTTCCCTTCCGTTCAAACACCAGTTCAGACTGTTCCATTGGCTGTTCGTCCTGCGCTCCTGCGGATTTTGGCATAATCGTAAAATGTACCGGTTCACGGTCTGCAAATGCGCCGCTTAAAATGTCATCGAGAAAACTCTCGTTTTCCGTCTGACCGCCGATGACATACTCCTGTTTCTGACACAGGTTGACAAAAAAAGAATAGTAATCCGCATTTTTTAAAATATCCGGCGAATACATTCTGCTCATTGCCGCGCCAAATTCCGAAAGCGTAAACGCCTCTCTCTTTTCAAATGCCGCCAGCAGATTATTCATTAAAAATGTATAGTTTTTACGAATACGCTGATCTTCCATTTCATCTGCAAACTGAATTTCCTGCGGCGGTTCTTCTTCTACTTTCTCCGCCGCTTCTGCCTGCTTTGGCTTCACGGTCAGTGCCTCGTCAAGTGAATCCAGCGTAAACCGCTTCTTTATATGCGGCAGTAATACCGGTGACAAAAGCTGTTCTAACAATCCCGCATTGTCGCTGCGGATTAAATCTGTCAGAAGCGCTCCAAAATGGATATGGCTTCTTAACCGTCCGAGTTTTGCCCGCTTCACGGCTTCTTCTGTCATCTGCTGCATCTGTGTACATGCCGATAAAAGCTGTCCGTGCCTTGTCATGGCTATCTGTAACTGGCTGTCCAGCTCGTAAATCTCCTTTAAAGTACGGTAATAACTCTCCGACTGTACCGGTTCGGCTTCCATCTTTGCAAGCGCACCCTCGATAAAATCTTTATTTTTCTTAAACAGCTTTTCTTCTTCATCAAACCAGCGCATACCCGTATGGACAAAATCTTCATACGCTTCAATCCCCGCAAAGACATCTTTGCCGAGCAATTCCATAATCTCATTTTTTCTGCGCTGTAGGCGTGCCACTTCTTCATTAATCCGCACAATCACATCTTTGCCGCCCTGAAAATTCTGTGCCTGTATCATTTTTTCTAAGAGCAGCTGCTGCACACTGATTCTGCTTTCTTCTTTAATTTCTTTCGTATCCAGATAGAATTCAATTGCATCGGAACTGATGGAATACCATACCGTATGGTCACGGATGGCACTTTCCAGTACCTTGATACGTGAAATACATTTTTTCTTTTCAATAGGATCATAATATGGAAATGTAAACGGTCTGCCTTCATTTTTAATTTTATCAAAAATGTAATCGGCAAGTTCTTTGTATTCCTGTGCTGAAAGATTCAGCCCAAAGTCCCGTTTGAGCAATGATGTAATAAAGTCCAGATATTCCGGGTAAGTGACGTCCTTTTCTTTAAAGTTATTCTCCTCAATAAAAAAGCGCAGAATCCCCATGACAATATATCCCATGTCCAGCATTTCATATCTGCCTTCCTGAAACTGGGCAAAGGATACATCCATCAGCTTAAAAAAAGGATAATATTTTTTGAGATTGAGCATACGCTCTTTGTGTTCTGTAATAATATCGTTTAACATAGTATCCTACAATTCCGTTCTGCCGTCCAATGCACGCAGCAGTGTCACTTCGTCGATATATTCCAAATCGCCGCCAACCGGCACACCGCTTGCAATGCGGGTTACTTTAATGCCTGTCGGCTTAATCAGGCGGCTGATATACATCGCTGTCGTTTCACCTTCAAGACTTGAATTGGTTGCAATGATGACTTCCTGCACATCGCCTTCGAGCCGTTTCATCAGTTCCTTTAACTTAATGTCGGACGGACCGATGCCAAGCATCGGGCTGATTGCACCGTGCAGTACATGATAGACACCCTCATACTTTCCGGTCTTTTCATATGCCGCCATATCGCGTGTCTGTTCCACCACCATAATCGTACTGTGGTCGCGCTTTTCATTGGCACAGATCGGGCAGATTTCATCATCTGTCAGCGTAAAACATTCTTTACAGTATTTAATATGCGCTTTGGCATCCGTCATGGCAGATGCCAGTCCCTCAACTTCTTCTTTTGGCATATTTATAATGTGAAATGCCAGGCGCTGGGCGCTTTTTGCCCCAACCCCTGGTAATCTCGACAGCTGTTCTATTAACTTGTTCATATGACCGCTGTAAATGTCCATTAGAACAGGCCTCCTGTCAGTCCTGAAAGTCCTCCGGTAATCTTAGACATCTGCGCCTGTGATTCTTCTTCACACTTGCGGAGTGCTTCGTTGGTTGCTGCCATAATTAAATCTTCTAACATTTCTACATCATCCGGATCTACGGCTTCCGGGTCAATCTTGACCTTTGTAACCTCTCTTTTACCGGTAACGGTTACTTCTACAACACCGCCGCCTGCTGCCGCACTGAATTCCTTTGCTTCCAGCTCTGCCTGCTGTGTTTCCATCTGCTTCTGCATTTTCTGTGCCTGCTTCATCAGATTGTTCATGTTGCCCGGCATACCTCCCGGAAATCCACCTCTTTTTGCCATTAGATATATTCCTCCTTATCATCTACTTCTATTTCCATATTAACGGATTCTCTGATATCTGTAAATCGATTTTGAAAATCTTCTCCATCCTGTAGCTTTGTAACAATCAGATTCACATGGATTCCTGTCCGCTCCTCAATGAGCGCAACCAGTTCTGCCTTGTCATCTTCCCTTGAAAACAGCTCATAGGCTGTCGGGGAAGACGTCATCAGTTCCAGACTCTGCCCATCCTCTGCAAGCGTTACATGTGAATTTAATAAATGGGTGCGCTTTAGCGGTTCTTCAATCGAATGGACAATGGAGTCCCACTGCTTTGCCAGCTGCTTAATATCCTCCGGCATTGCCTCTATTACGCGCTTTTGTACCGGCTGGGGCACTGCCATGCCTGCCGCATAGCCGCTGGCATTGCCTGCTGCATAGCTGCTGGCATTGCCTGCCGCACCCGCTATATCTGCCATACCGCTTATGCCCTGTGTACCTGCCGCCACGCCGTTTTTTAACGCTTCCATGGCTTCCTGCATTTCCTGCTCAAGCAGGGTGATGCGGCTTATCACATCGCCCATATCCTGCCGCTGTTCCATCGCCGGACGCGTCAGCTTAATAAGTGTCACTTCGACTTTAATACGCTTCTGTGTTGAGAATTTCAGCTCATTTGCCAGCTCCGACAGCACGCGGATATAGCGCATCAGTGTATCGACATCGACCTGTTTACTGTCTTTTTTTAACTGCTCTAAATTATCTGCCGAAACATCGATAATGTCTTCCGCCTTCGCTTCATCATCCGTTGTCTTTACAAGCAGCAGATTTCTTAAATACCATACAAAGTCACTGACAAACTGTCCTAAATCCCTGCCCTGCATAATAATCTGCTCTAAAAGCTGCATGCACGCATACGTATCCGCCTTTAAAATGTACGACAGCATTTCGGCAAATACCGCCGTGTCCACCGCACCAAGCACCTCTAACACATTTTCATACTTTAAATCCTGTCCGAGGTAAAAGGCGATGCACTGGTCTAACAGACTTAACGCATCTCGCATGGAACCGTCCGCCGCCTTGGCAACATACCGGATTGCCTTTTCTTCGACATTGATATGTTCCGCTTCCATCAGCTGCGATAACCGCCCTGCAATCGTTTCAATAGAAATGCGGTGGAAGTCATAGCGCTGGCAGCGCGACAGAATCGTAACCGGTATCTTATGTGCCTCCGTTGTCGCCAGAATAAAAATAACGTATGCAGGCGGTTCTTCCAGTGTTTTTAACAGTGCATTAAATGCCCCTATGGAAAGCATATGCACTTCATCGATGATATAAACCTTATACCTGCCCTCCGTCGGTGAATACTGGACTTCGTCACGGATTTCACGAATATTGTCAACACCGTTATTCGATGCGGCATCGATTTCAATGACATTCATGGAACGCCCTTCGGCAATCGCCTTACAGGTCGGACATTCCCCGCACGGACTGCCGTCCACCGGATGCTCGCAGTTGACCGCCTTTGCAAAAATCTTTGCCACGGTTGTCTTACCGGTTCCGCGCGTTCCGCAGAAAAGGTACGCATGCCCGATTCTGTCTGCCCGTATCTGATTTTTTAATGTTGTAACAATATGTTCCTGTCCTTTGACATCTTCAAATTCCAAAGGACGCCATTTTCTATATAATGCCTGATATGCCATATTTTCTCTCATTCTGCCGCCACGGACGGCGCTTTTCTAAAAATACCGCTGCGAACTGCTTTTACTTTATAAATGTAAAAAAAGCCACCACATACTATGTGTTACACGTAATATGTGTTACATATAATATGTGCTGACGAAAACAATTCTCATCATAAAACCGCGCACCGGACGTCGTACAGCTGTCCACAGACGTTACCGGTACAGTTAGCTCGGCCCAGGCACCCTTCCGGCACACAGGAGGTTTCACTTAATGCTGCTTCATTCCTGACCTGACATGGTTCATG
>ERZ773144.2620-NODE-2620-length-13793-cov-2.968918_pt1 | contig 13793 bp, 10 predicted proteins | sample MGYA00580849_ERZ773144 | MGnify/ENA primary metagenome ERZ773144 (study PRJEB29015, sample SAMEA2737861) | human gut metagenome | biome: human gut; feature: human-associated habitat; material: faeces | place: China | collected 2012 ...
CGCTCCAGCATCTGGCTGGCGCTGATGCTGCCGTCCTTTGTCTTTACATACTCCGCTGCATTTTTGATATAATCAATAACCTTCAGGCTTTCGTCCATGGCTTCATTTTCCTGTGAAAAATATCCCATCTTCACGGTCTGCCCTATCTCCACCGTACCGGAATCCGGCTGTACCCAGCCCGCTATGATTTTCATCAGGGTGGACTTGCCGCTTCCGTTCGGGCCTATGATGCCCACCCGGTCGCTCTTTAGGAAAATGTAGGTAAAGTCCTTCATCAGGACCTTGTCCCCATAGGATTTGCAAAGGTCCTTTACCTCCACCGTGGTGCGGCCCAGGCGGCTGGCAATGGATTCCAGCTCCACATTCCGGTCATACTCCGGCCCTGTCTGGTCCCGCAGTTCCTCATATCGCTGGATGTGCGCCTTCTGCTTGGTGGAACGGGCCCTGGCGCCCCTCTGGATCCACGCGATTTCCCTGCGCAGGATGGACTGGCGCTTGCGCGACCTGGCCTCTGCCATCTCCAGCCGCTCCGCCTTCAGCCTCAGGAACGCCTCATAACCTCCCTGATAGCCGTAGAGCTTTCCCTGGTCCAGTTCCACAATCCTGTTTACCACGCTGTCCAGGAAATAACGGTCATGGGTAATCATGAGAAGGGCGCCCCTGAAGTTCTTTAAGTAATCCTCCAGCCAGTCCGCCATGGCGCTGTCCAGATGGTTGGTGGGCTCGTCCAGTATCAGCAGCTCCGCCCGGCTCATGAGCACGCCTGCCAGGGCCACGCGCTTGCGCTGGCCTCCTGAAAGGGTCTCCACCCTGGCGTCATGGTCCCTGATTCCCAGCTCATTGAGCATGCTTTTTGCAGTGGCGGACATCTCTTCCCTGGAGCTGTAGTGGGTTTCATTTTCATTGTCCCTCATGATGCTTTCCAGCACCGTGTCCCCTTGGGTAAACTCCGGTATCTGGGGCAGATAGCGGATATAGAGGTTCCTTGTGCGGACCACGCTTCCGTCATCCGGCTCCTCCAGCCCTGCCACGATTTTCAACAGGGTGGATTTGCCTGTGCCGTTGATGCCGATCAGGCCCACCTTTTCCCCTTCATTGATGGAAAAGGCCGTGTCGTCAAACAGCAGCCTTTCTGTGTATGATTTTGTTAAATGTTCAATGGTTACCAGATTCATCTATATATCTTCCCTCTGCCTTTCAACAAGCCCCCTTGCAGGAAACCGGGCTTTTCCCATAGTATGACAATATCTCAGGAACCAATCCGTCCTTTATTCCCAGTCATTAAATTGTATCATCTATAATTATTTTTTGCAATATACGGTTTGCCCGGTTTAAGGTGCAGGAACCAGGCCGGTGTATGGTGGCATGGTCCCGATGAATTCTGGTAAATATGGCTGTTTAATAAAAGAGATTTACTAAAAATGTGGTAAACGGCTCAAACCAGGTTAAAAGCAGCAGGTTGGTTACCAGCAGTATGTAAAAGGGAACAGCCTCTTTAATAAAGTCAGCTGTCTTGCATTTGGTGATGGAACAGGTCACAAACATCAGTGTCCCCATTGGCGGTGATAGAGCCCCTATTGCATTATTGAAGATGTATATCATTGCAAACTGGATTTCATTGATACCATAGGAGGCGGCAATGGGAGCCAGCAATGGTACCAGGATAATCATGGAGGCATTTCCCTCTATGAACATGCCCACAATAAGCAGGAAAATATTAACCACTATGAGGAACACGATTCTGCTGTGGATGGTGGCCAGCATCCACTCTGTTAGCATCTGAGGAATCCGTTCCTTGGTCAGGATCCAGGAGAATACGGAGGCAGCGGATACAATCAACATGATGGAAGCCGTGGTGCATACGGTTTCCTTCAGTCCGCGGCACAAATCCGTCAGCTTCATTTCCCTGTATATAATACCCAGGATTACGGCATAGATGATGGCAACAGCTCCTGCCTCCGTAGCGGTAAACACGCCAATCCGGATTCCCCCGATGATGATGACGGGGAGCAGCAACGGCAGTACGGCGGGCCTGAAAACCTTCCAGAACCTGGGCCAGCTCATTTTCTCAGTGCTGAGGTTTCCATACCCCCTTTTCTTGGAAATGATACCCACAAGAATCATCATGGTCACGCACAGCAGCCCGCCCACGCCAATCCCTGAGATAAACAGCTTTCCAATGGATACATTGGCAATGCAGCCATAAAGAATCATTGCGATACCCGGTGGGATTAAGGGTGTTATCATGGATGAGGCGGCTGTTACCACACTTGAGAATTCGAGGGAAAATCCCTTTTTCGTCATCTCCGGCACCAGCATCTTGGACTCCATAGCAGCGTCTGCGATGTTGGAACCAGATAAGCCTCCCATAACCGTTGACAGCAGCACATTCACCTGGGCCAGCCCCCCGGGAAGCCGTCCGGTCACCACCTCGCAGAAGTTCATAATACGTTTGGTCACCCCTGTATAATTCATGAAAATACCGGCGCACACAAAGAAGGGGATTGCCAGCAGGGATATCTTTTCCGTACCCACGATGGCCTGCTGGGCAAAAACAATGGAGTTAATATCCGGGTTCAGAAGGAAATAGACCATGGAGCCTCCCAAAACCGCAATATATACAGGAACCTTTAAAAACAGCAGCGCCAGCATTACAATGGACGCCAGTATTAATATATCACTCATTGCTTGCTGCCTCCTTTGCCTCAGACTTAACACCTTTTGCCAGACTGTAGAAATAGCTGATTATCATATCAATATAGGAAACCATGGCGATTCCGTAGATTCCTGCATAAGGTATTTTCAACATGCTGGTGGAACGGCCGCTTCTTAAAAACATCTGTATGAATCCGATACTCTGCTTAAACAGATACCCGATAACAGCCACAACCACAACGGATATAACCACCTCCATCACTTTCTGTATTTTAGGCGGCATCATATCTACAATCATTTCAATGGCAACATGGTTGCCGGTTCGGAAGGCTGCGCCGGCAGCTGCGAACACAATCCACACCATACAGGCCAGCTGGACTTCCTCCAGCCAGGTAAACGGCGCTTTGAAAAGATAACGCCATATGACTCCCATGAATGTCAGCACAATCAGCACGGAAAGAACTGCTGCTGCAACTATTATATCCAAATCCCCCAGCCAGGACAGCCTACTTTTATTTTTGCTTTGCATAAGTCTTTCTCCTTATTCCCCCATTGCTTCTTTAACCGTGTCATACAGTCCCTGGGACCAGCCGAATCTGTCTCCCATGGTATAGAATGCCTGCGCCTTTTCCTTGAATCCCTTAAGCACCTCCTCGCTGGGTTCCACAACCGTAACGCCCTCATCCTTCATCAGCTGCAAGTATTCCTTATCAGCCGCTTCCTGTACCTGGTTATTATACTCCCCGGCTTCCTCCACGGTTTCAACCAGCCACTGCTGCTGTTCGGCGGTCAGGGAATTGAACCAATCAGCGGAGCAGACCCAGGTAGTGAAATTCTTCACATGACCGTCCAGAATCAGATAGGGAGCAACCTCATGAAGCTTTCTTCCGTATAAAGTGGCCAGGGGGTTCTCCGCGCCATCAATGGTCTTTGTCTGCAGGGCCTGATATACATCACCAAGAGACATGCCTGTAGAGGTGGCCCCCAGCACATCAAAGCCGATGGACTGGATTTCATTCGAGGGAACGCGAATCTTCATCCCGCTCAAATCCTCTACCGTGTTGACCGGTTTGGTAGTAAGGATATGCCGCTCTCCATATACCCAGTTGGAAGACAGGATTTTCAAGCCCTTTTCTTCCAGCTTGGCGCACTGTTCCTTATACCAGTCGGATTCTGTCAAGGTCCAGCACTGCTCCCAGCTGTCAAAGAGGAAGGGACCAAACACAATACCGAAATCCGGTACACCGTAATCCGCATAAAACGCTCCGTCCGCCAGGGTACATACATTCTCCCCTAACAGCATAGAGTCAATCAGGGATGATTTATCTCCCAGTTGGGAATCCGGATAAATCTCAATGGCCATGGTGCCGCCGGACTTCTGTCTTATGAGCTCCTGGGCCTTTTCCCAGCCAGCGCCCACTGGTTCGGAACCGGAATTTTCAAAGGCCACTTGCAGGACAACATCCGGCTCTGCATTATCTCCGGCCAACGCCTGACCTTTGCTTTCCCCTGCCTCTGCCGCTGCGCCTGTATCAGGCGCTGAACCACCTCCGCATGCAGACAGACCTGCTGCCGCCAATACCCCTGCCATGGTTAATGCCGCTAATTTTCTTAATTTCATCCTTGTTCCATCCATAATATATTTATTTTTTTCCGCCCCGTTGTGCCGGGTACCAACGCACTCCGCTATGCACAGCTAACGGAAAGCAACCATTAAACACGCCTTAATTTTTTGTGAAATCCAGAATTACCTTCAGCATATTGCCGGGATTATTGGCAAAGTCATGAAATGCCATGGCTCCGTCCTCAAACCTATACATATTGGTGATGATACGCTCCACCGGTGTATTACCTTCTTTTACCAAATCAATCAACTCCACAAAGTCCTTCTTTAATGCGTTTCTGGACCCAAAAACATTTAGCTCCTTTTTCTGAAGCAGTGTAAAATTGAAATCCAGGTTTTTCTTGCCCACACCAATGACAGCTACCTTCCCACCAAAACAGGCCGCGTCTATACAGTTCTGGAAGGTAGAAGGAAGCCCCACCGCTTCAATCGTCACATCAAATCCATCCCCGTCCGTGATATCACTCACCTTCCTGTTAAAAGCTTCTGAGGAATCATTAAGGAGTACTCCGTCCACGCCAAATTCCGTTGCCATCTTAAGCTTCCCCTGGGATACATCGGAAATGTAGACCTGGGCCCCCTTGGCCTTTGCTGCCACGGCGGCCAGCACACCTATGGTTCCTGCCCCCACTACCAGAACCCTGTCACCTTCGGTTACCCCGGCCCTGCTTACTCCGTGGTAGCTGATGCAGAATGGCTCAATTGCAGCCAGCAGCCTTGGGTCCAGCCCCTTTCCGTCGTAGACCCGTTCTTCAGGCATGGTTATGTACTCCTGGAATGCCCCGTCTCTCTGGCATCCCATGGTCTGGTTATCCATGCAGGCATTCACGGTCCCGTGTTCGCAGGAATAGCAGTGTCCGCAGTTAAAATAAGGATTGCAGGTCACAACCATACCGGCACGAAGTCCATGGCCATTATCCCTGTCAGCCTCCACTATTTCCGCGAGAATTCATGTCCCGGTATACGCGGATAATCAAAGTAAGCAAAGGTTCCCTTATAAGAGCCCAAATCACTGCCGCAGATTCCGCCGTACAAAATCTTCAGTAACACCTCACCCTTTTTCCGCACCGGCATCTCAATGTCTTTGAACTCTACCTGACCAGGCGCCTTTATATACATAGCCTTCATTCATTATCCTCCCTTGCCTCCAATGTATTCTTTGTTGTATACATCAAAGTATATTAAATAGTATCCAAGTTGTCAATATTTTTTTGTCTATTCTTGTATCCTTTGTTAAAATTGTTAAAATTTTTTGGTATTTTTTATGCATTTTAACTATTTTAATTTAGTGGTCACAATATCATATCATCTCCCTTCTGCTTGAAGGAATCCAGTATCTATGTTAAGATACAATGAGGGATACATGTACGCACACATAAAAGGAGCTATGGGGAAATGGCAAAAACGAATCTAAAAACCCTGGCATATAACAGCATTAAACAAATGATTATTACCTGCGAATATGCGCCGGGAACTTATTTAAGCGAGGAATTAATAACAGACCAGTTAAAGATAAGCAGAACACCTGTCCGTGACGCTCTGAGCCGTTTGGAGCAGGAAGGGCTATTGGAAATAAGACCCAAAAAAGGAATCATGGTCACCACCCTTTCCATCAAGGATGTGAATATGATATTCGAAATCCGTAAAATGTATGAGCCTTATATTTTAATCAATTATGGTTCGCTCATACCCGAGGACCGGCTCAATGAGTTCTATCAGATTTTTTCATGCAAGAATGCTGACAGCGAATGCTTTCAGAATAACAATTATTTTTATGACCTGGATTCCTCCTTCCACATGCTGATTGTCAACGCCTGTCCTAATATATACCTGAGACAAAACTATGAATTAATCCAGACCCAGAGCGAACGCTTCCGCTACATGACCGGCAACGTATCCAACAACCGTCTGGAGGAAACCTTTAAGGAGCATGTGGACATTATTGTGAACTGTCTTCAGAAGGATTGGAATGCTGCCGCAGAAAAACTTCTTCTCCATCTGGATGAATCTAAGAAATCAACTTTTAAATTGGTTTTTGACAGCATGGATAGCCATGATATCGGATTCTAGACAAAATAAGAGACCTCACAGCCCATAAAAATCTTCTGTGGGGTCTTTTATCATTAATATTTCAGTCTTTATTTTTGTCTTTCTGGCTTCCTACTCCATCACCAGCTCCACCGGACAATGGTCAGATCCCATGACTTGCGTATGGATGGACGCGCCAACCAGCCTGTCCTTCAGGCTTTCCGACACGCAGAAATAATCAATGCGCCACCCTGCGTTCTTGGCCCTGGCGCTGAAACGGTAGGACCACCAGGAATAAATCCCTTCTGCATCCGGATAAAAATACCGGAAGGTATCAACAAACCCGGCTGCCAGCAAATCCGTGAATTTCCCACGTTCTTCATCCGTAAATCCAGCGTTCTTCCGGTTGGTCTTGGGATTCTTAAGGTCAATCTCCTTGTGGGCAACGTTCAGGTCCCCGCAGAAAACCACCGGCTTATCCTTCTCAAGCCCCTTTAAGTAGGCCAGGAAATCATCCTCCCATTTCATCCTGTAGTCCAGCCTTGCAAGGCCGTCCTGGGAATTGGGCGTATAGCAGGTAACCACATAGTAATCCGGGAATTCAGCCGTAATCACCCGGCCCTCCGTGTCATGCTCCTCCATTCCGATGCCGTAGGATACGGATAAGGGTTCCTCCTTGGTAAACATGGCTGTGCCGGAGTATCCCTTTTTCAAGGCATAATTCCAGTACTGGTGATACCCCGGAAGGTCCAGGTCAATCTGTCCCTCCTGCAGCTTGCTTTCCTGTATACAGAATACATCCGCATCAATTTCCTTGAAAAAATCCAGGAACCCCTTGCCGACACAGGCCCGCAGCCCGTTTACATTCCATGAAATAAATTTTGCCATCTGTCTGACCTCCTACTGTTCCGGATACACAAGCCTGGATTCCGGAAATCCATCAATATGGTAAAGCACTTCCAGATACCGTCTTGACACGTACTTTGCCATGTCCAGGTTGTGGTCCAGACAGTTTCCGCAGTCCTTTGGCTCTGTCCCCGGGATTACCCCTTCAAAATCACGCACATATTCGAATGTATGGATGATCATGTCAAGGATGTCCCTGGAACCATAATCCCCGGCCATCAGGAAATAACATCCTGTCCTGCAGCCCATGGGCCCGAAGTAAATCACCTTGTCCCCCTGTCCGCTGTATATCCTCAGATAGGTTGCCGCCAGATGCTCCAGGGTGTGAAGCTCCGCGGTGTTCATGACCGGCTCCTCATTGGGGCTTGTCATGCGCAGGTCAAAAGTGGTTATCACCTGGTCCCCCACCTTGTCCTTGCGGGATACATAGATCCCGGGCTGTAATTTCACGTGGTCAATACTGAAGCTTGCTATTTTCTCCATCATCATTTCCTCCTGATCCATTTATGATCCTGTGGCTGTCCTTATTGTTAATCGCTGCCGTAATATCCATACAGGAACTTTGCACACGGCTCATCCTGGTAATTATAAAAATACAGGTAATTGCCAATGCTCCTGGTATAAAAATGTGGTTCTATATCCGATATGTTCCCGCCTTCATCTGTCAAGGTCTTCATCAGGCGGCCGTCCTTGTAAATATGGTACTGGACGCTGGCCGGATTGTCACGGTTCCTGTAATCTATGATTTCTATATAGGCCATATGGTCATCTATGCCATACACATACCTGGAGGGCAGCTCCTCCTCACCCTTGCCTCCTGTTTCATAATCCAGCAGGAACTTCCCATTAGGGTCATAATAATGTTCCGCCTGCTGGTCCGTAATGACAAAGACTCCCGCATATTCCCCGTAAAAGCGGACTTCTACATCCTCTGCCGTGACTCCATACTTTTGAAGCAGCTGGGGATGGGCTTCTGCAAAAGCTTCCTCCTGCCAGTAAAAGGGAGTGTCATCCTGGTCCTGTTCCCGGTCCACCCACTGGTTCTTTCCAATGGAATAATGGCCGTATCCGCCGGTCATCGTATCCATCATGGGAAGCACGGTGTCGCGGCTGCACTCCAAAAACAGGGACACCTGGTCACAGTCCACATGGCTGATGAACTGAAGGAGGTTCATATGGGAATCAAACACCCCAATCCCCTGCTCACCCAGCAGATAATCTCCGTCTGCCAGGATTACATGTCCTTGCGGCAGCGGGATGGCCGCGGTAAAATCCTCATCCGGCGCAAGCAGGTTAGCGGGCAGTTCTTTGGCCCCGTCCCCAATCCCCACATATCCAAGGCCGTTGATCAAGGACTGTCCGTCCTCCCCCGTAAGCCATTCAAACAGTTCGTATGCCTTGGAATCCTTTGGCGTATCCGCCCTGACGGCAGCATAAAAATCATTGACAAAGGGGTAGCTTTTGCTGCGGATTGTCTCGCTGGAAGGCATGACGCCGTCCACTGCCATGAAGGTAAGCTCCGGCTTCTGGTACATGTTCCTGGCATAATAATAAACCGAATACCCAAGGGCATCGCCTGTGCCGTCATAGGCGGAGACATTCTCCAGCAGACCTTCCATATCGCTTACAATCAGGTCCACAGGCGCCCCTGCCATCTTCTTTCCCTTCATCACCAGCTTTTCCATCAGGTTCTGGCTTCCTGATTCCATTGGCCTCTGGAAGGCCTGGATTTTCCGGTCCTTCCCGCCCACCTCCTTCCAGTTGGTGGTCCTGCCTGAATAAATGTCCACAATCTGGCTGCGGGTCAGTGAATGGACCGGATTGGACCGGTTGGCCAGGAATACAAGGGCGTCCCTGCCAATGGGCTTCATGATGACTTCATTTCCCGGTTCTTCAAAGGCTTCCAGCACCCGATCCCCCGGCTCATAGGCAATCACAAGTTCAGGGCGGTTCTCAGGCGAAACATATCCCGCAACCAGGGACATCCATGCCTGAGTTGTCTTTTCATGGGTGATGGCGGACTCTGCCTCCATCCTGGAAGCCCCTGTAGCCATCCTGTACATGGCCTGGGAAATGGGCAGGGTTGCGGTGGAACCGTCTATCCTTGGAAATTCCTCCTTCCCGATTATGGGGATGGAGCAGACGGCTGTCCCTGTCTCCATACCCTGTATGGCCTTCAGGTTATTCCTTTCATTGGGGCTCAGCACACTGTCGTCAAACCGGTCCGGGGAAATGGTCCCCTGGTACCAGGGCTGCTGTGAAAAGTATTGGTTCAGGTCATTGCTTTTAAACTGCCGCCCATGCCTTGCATATATCTCATTCCTGGCCAGGCGCAGTTCCTCCTGGGTCAGGCCGGCAAGCTCCTTTTGGGTATATACATGGGTCAGTGCATCCGGCAGGATATAATCATCCCCCATTTTTCCCACCTTATAAATAGTCCCATCGTCCTTTTGGTCCCCATCCCCCAGGTCAGGCCCCTTATCCGTTCCCTGGTCCGCCTGCGCCGTGCCGCCCTGCGTGGCCCCTGATTCCTGCGTGGTCCCTGTTCCCTGCCCCGCACTTCCCTCCGGATCAATCCTGGATTCCTGTGTGTGGCAGCCTGCCAGGGACAGCACAAGCGCCGCTGCCAGTATTACCCTATACTGTTTTTTCATACACTTCCCTTTCCGGCGTCCAGGAAACCAACGCCAGCCACTTAATGCAAAAAGGGGCAGGATAACCATCCTGCCTCCCTTTTATCTCTGTGTACTCCAGGAGTACACCTTTATTAATCGTCAGCCTCTTCGCTCTCTGTAATGGTAAACGTAAATCTCTTACGGGCCATTTCATCGCTGTCAAGGTACTCATCATATGTGGTAATCTTATCAATGAGCTTCCCGTTTATGATCTCCATGATACGGTTGGCAGTGGTCTGCACGATCTGGTGGTCACGCGAGGAGAAAATCAATACGCCGGAGAACTTAATCATACCCCGGTTAAGGGCGTCAATGGATTCCATGTCCAAGTGGTCCGTGGGTTCGTCTAACATCAGCACATTGGCCCCGGAAATCATTAGTTTGGACAGCATGCAGCGCACCTTCTCACCGCCGGACAGCACCTTCACCTTCTTCACGCCGTCCTCGCCTGCAAACAGCATACGTCCCAGGAATCCGCGGACATAGGTGGCATCCTTTTCAGGAGAATACTGGGTCAGCCATTCCGCAATGGTGTCGTCATTGGAAAACTCGGCGCTGTTGTCCTTGGGGAAATACGCCTGTGACGTGGTCAGTCCCCACTTGTAGCTTCCTTCATCCGGCTCCATCTCACCTGACAGGATCTTGAACAGGACGGTCTTGGCCCTCTCATTGGGCCCTACCAGGGCCACCTTGTCCTCACGACCCAGGATAAAGGAGATATCGTCCAGTACCTTCTCGCCGTCAATGGTCTTGGAAAGGTGTTCCACGGTCAGGACCTCGTTGCCGATTTCACGGAAAGGGCGGAAATCAATGTAAGGATACTTACGGCTGGAGGGACGGATGTCATCCAGCTCAATCTTCTCAAGTGCGCGCTTACGGGAAGTTGCCTGCTTGGATTTGGAGGCATTGGCAGAGAAACGCTGGATGAACTCCTGCAGCTCCTTAATCTTCTCTTCCTTTTTGCGGTTGGCTTCCTTCATCTGCTTAACAATCAGCTGGCTGGACTCTACCCAGAAATCGTAGTTTCCCGCAAACAGCTGGATCTTGCCATAATCAATATCCGCAATCTGCGTGCAGACCTTGTTGAGGAAGTAACGGTCATGGGACACCACGATTACCGTATTCTCAAAATTAATCAGGAACTCTTCCAGCCATGCAATGGCATCCAGGTCCAGATGGTTGGTAGGCTCGTCCAAAAGCAGGATATCCGGATTGCCGAACAGGGCCTGGGCCAGCAGCACCTTTACCTTCTGGGCGCCCAGCAGGCTGCCCATCTGGGCATAGTGAAGGTCAGTCTCAATACCAAGGCCGTTTAACAGGCTTTCCGCATCTGACTCAGCCTCCCAGCCGTTCATGGTGGCGAATTCACCCTCCAATTCAGCTGCCTTGATGCCGTCCTCGTCCGTGAAATCCTCCTTCATATAGATGGCTTCTTTTTCCTTCATTATCTCATACAGTCTCTTATTGCCCATGATGACCGTATCAAGGACCGTATAACCATCATATTTAAAATGGTCCTGCTGGAGGAAGGAAAGTCTCTGTCCCGGTGTGATGATGACATCCCCGCTGGTAGGCTCCAGCTGGCCGGACAGGATCCTGAGGAATGTGGACTTTCCCGCTCCATTCGGGCCGATCAGTGTCACAATTTCCCCTCGCGAAGCATGAATGCTGATCTCACGGATCCATGCCTTCCCATCATAGCCGGCCGCAAGATTTTCTGTTCTCAGATATGCCTCTTCCTGTCTCAACACTTCCATTCTCCTTTCCCTGCTGCTCATTTCCGGCTTCTGCCCCGGATCATAAGCCAGATCACCACCGGTGCTCCAAACACTGCGGTCACCGAACTGATAGAAAGCTCCGTGGGCGCAAACAGAGTCCGGGCGATCAGATCACTGAGCAGGCAGAAGACTGCGCCGCCCAGGAAGCAGCCCGGGAGCACTACAATGGGCTTTGCCGTTCCAAAGAGCCGCTTTACCAGCTGCGGCACAGCGATGCCCACAAAAGATACCGGTCCCGCAAAGGCCGTCACACAGGCCGAAAGGACGCTGGATAAAAGGATCAGCTCTGCCCGAAACCGTTTTACATTCACGCCAAGGCTCCTGGCATACTCCTCGCCCAGCTGATAAGCGCTGATGGGCTTTGCCATGCAAAATGACAACACGGATACAGGAAGCACCACCGCCGCCATGACCCGCACCTGATCCCAGGTCGTACCGGAAAAGCTGCCCATGGACCAGTTGTGTAAATTTACAATGTTGGCATCATCTGCAAAGGTCACCACGAAATCCGTGATTGCAGAACAGATATAGCTGATCATTACTCCGCATACCACCAGCACAGGCATCTGCCTTACCCGCCGTGAGATCACCAGTACAAACCCCATGGAAAGCATGGATCCGGCAAACGCCGCCACGATCATGGACGCGGATCCCATAAAAAGACCCTTTCCCAGAAACAGGATCATGACGAAAGCCACTACCAGCTTGGCTCCGGAAGAAATCCCCAGAACAAAAGGTCCTGCAATGGGGTTGGCAAAAAAGGTCTGGAGCAAAAATCCAGACACAGAAAGAGCCCCGCCAAGCAGCGCGGCAGCAAAAAGGCGCGGTAAACGGATGTCCCACAGGATATGAAAGGCTGTACTTTCCCGGTCTGCTCCCGACAGAATCTCACACATATCCCGAAGGGACAGGGAAACACTGCCCACGCTGAAGCTGAGTGCTGCCAGAATGACAAACAAACCTGCCAGCAGCAAAAAGGCCAGCCTGCAGCGCACTGTTCGATTTTTCACGCTTCCTCTCCTCCTGTCTATTCTGTGATCACTTCAGCCGGTGCAGATAATGGAGGCTGTTTTCATCCGGCGCAGCCTCCGAAAGTACTGCATGAAGATCTAAAATCATATCACCAAGTCCCATGGTTTCCTGGAACATATTTTTCCCGGTGCACCACACATTTCCGTTCTTCACTGCTTTAAAATCTTTCAGCAGCGGACTTTTCTGCAATAGCTCATCCATTGTTTGCAATTCCCCTTCTATGGTGCTGTTGTAGATCAGACAGTCTGCCTCCTTTGCTTCTGCATAAAAGTTTTCCATCTGCATATTCATGGTAGAAAGGGCATTCTCATCCGTATCAGCCGTCTTCGGTACATAGCTTCCGCCAGCCAGCTCGATCATTTTGGCCACGTAATCACCCGGTTTTCGTACATTCACCGCACCATTAGACGTAATATAGAAAAAAGCTGCGCTTTTTCCGACAGACTGTCCGGTCAGCACCGTATCAAGCTGCTGCACCTGCTCTTGAAACAACTGCTCCGCCGTCTCTTCCGCATCAAATAACACGCCATACAGCCGGATCCACTCCATTCTTCCCAGCGGATGCTCCTCATAGCTGGAACGCTCCACAAACACCGGGATCTTTAACTGCTCTAACTGTGCCTTCACATCTGGCACGTGATAGATCATCGTGGATTCCAGTGCCAGATCACAGCCGGAAGAAAGGATCTGCTCATAATCCGGTGCGCTGTATTTTCCCGCATAGGATAGTGTCCCATCTTCCATAGCCTGTCTGGCCGCATCCACATACCATCCGGACTCCTTCGTTCCGGACAGCGTGATCCGGTCCACACGGCCCAGGGCCGCAATCAGGTCCATAGCCGATGTCGCTGCCAGGTACACATGATCCAACGGTTTTTGTAAAACAGTAATCGAGGCTGGAAGCCCCTCCGGCACGGCAGCTCCTTCCGGCACCACCAGACAGGTACTGTCATCCTGCACCTGAATCAGATCGTAGCCGCCGTCATAATAATCCACCGAAAACTGCTTCGCATAGGAAAGCTCCATACTGCGCTCCGGCCTCATGTCCTTCCAGACCGGAGCAGAAGCCTTCTCCTGAGTTATTTCTGCTTTCTG
>ERZ773144.2629-NODE-2629-length-13738-cov-70.040415_pt1 | contig 13738 bp, 7 predicted proteins | sample MGYA00580849_ERZ773144 | MGnify/ENA primary metagenome ERZ773144 (study PRJEB29015, sample SAMEA2737861) | human gut metagenome | biome: human gut; feature: human-associated habitat; material: faeces | place: China | collected 2012 ...
GTCAGCCGCTGACGCACTATTGTATTGTTACGCCATCCATAATATATATGTGAACCGGCTGAACAAGCGCTTTTGACTGTGGTACTTGTATTATTTGCTTTATCTTCAACATCACCAGTTCCCAAACCAACTATCTTCCATTCATTTCTCCCACCTACAGTAATTTTAGTCAGCTGTGCCTGATAGTTATATAAAGCGCCTTCCATAATGCCACTGGTCAAATTGAAATTTCCCACCGGGGCATCAATTATTTTCTGCTCGAATTGTTTTCCAGACAGCGCCGAAGCTTCCGGATCATAGGTCAGTAGTTTGTAGTTACCCGCACCTGATGCATTAGAAATCGTTAAACGATCGCTTTCCCCCTTATTTAAATCTGTATTGATAATAAAAGTCCCGCTATCGCCATGCAGCCGGTCGATCTTCAGCTCTTGAAATGACCAATCATTATGATACAAATCAACGATACCATTTTTTAACGTTAAATTACTTACTTCACTGCTATTTTTCAATGCATCTACTGCACTGTCACCGCATTCTACCCTGTCCAGCACCTGCCAGACAGCTCCATCTGCCAATGTCATATTTATACTTCCGCCATCTGTTAAGCTGGCACCCCGCAGATAAGAATCCCGATTCAGCAAATGCAGATTGATAGCTGAATTTTCCATATAACTTGCCAAATCACCTGTGATCCTGATCTTGTTTTCAGCATTGCCTGCTACATTGATATTAACCGACCCACCTGCAGCAACAACAGCATTATAATATCGTTCCACATCTGCTGTTAGGCTTGAGCTATCACCAATATTCTCGATCAGCAGATCTCCATTGACATTGATAACACCATTTCCCTCTGCTGCCAAAGCATACACATCTGCTTCTGATTTACCTATAGCATCCAAATTACGGATAACCGTACTGCCGTTAAGATTTATGGTAGCAGTCTGTTCCCGTTTATTATTGCCCGTATCCCCATACGTTGCTAAAACACCATAAGTAAAAGCAACTCCTGATTTGGACGTTGATTTAATATTTTCCAAAATTATTTTATCGTTATTGTCCGTACCAACAGTAATTAAAACATCAGCATCTTTGCTGCGTTCATCACTATCATTACCGTCGCAACTCCAACTGTCACTGTAAATACCTGCTGCAAAAGTCTGCCCTGCGCTGTCTGATATGCTTTCAGCCTGGAGTGAATTGATGATAAAATCATTACGGACTATGATCTCACTGCCATTATTAGCTTTCAGTCCATAATGCCAAAGATTAGCAGAAGCATAACTGCAGACAGAATCAGATATCTTCAGAGAGCCATTGATATGCAGAGTATTCTTACCGCCCATCAGCGAGATGATCCTGCCATCATTATTATTTTGTATTTTATTGCTTATTTCCAAATCACCGTTGATCGTTATCGCCGCTTCAGCATAATTTGCCTTCTGATTATTAGAGCCAACATCGATCACCCCCCAAGGAGAGGTACTATCCAGTTTTAACTCTCCAGCATTTTCAATATTAATAATATAATTCTTAGGACTGCCAGAAGTATTGGAATTATTGAAACTTATCAATTCATCACCAGTACTTACTATTCCCTCATGAAAATTATACTCACCCGGAGCCGTCACAGTCTTGGCATAGATAAAATCCGATGCATTTACTGCTACAGGCAAACTTAACCCACATACTACTCCTAAAACAACTTTCTTATTAAGCCCTTTGCTCAACATCATAACACCCTTTCTCATCTTACAAGTTTTATATTTTCAAAGCCGCTGATTTAATACTGCAACTCATCTTCCACTTTAAAATCACTTACAGTCCCTACAGACAGCTTTTGCCTTACACAGTTCCATCCAAACTGTAAAACTCATAACCATCTCATTAAAAACAAACAATAACTGCATCTTTCTTTTATTTGAAATCAAAAATATTCGTTACGATAATATTACCAAGTATTATAGCACTTCTGTACCCCCCCGCAAGACACTTACTTTGAACATGTGTAAAACGCCTGCGAGTCTTGCCCGGCGCATTACGCCAGCGGCTTTACAACTATCAGCGTCTGCGCGTTTTTTATGGTTCTGTTACTTTTGCGTTTCGCCTAACCGCCGCGATCATTGCCGGAGCACAGCCCCTGTAAATCATACTAAAAATACAAAAAACGCCTGCTGTTGAGGCAGACGCTGCAAAACAATAAAAACCTCCTTTATTCAAATAATAGAAATAACAACTCATCTTTAAACGGGTTTAAGTATTTTTCTGTAAAATATATACTTGTAAGTTTTTTATAGATTATATAAAAAAACTGCCTTTTCAGACAGTTTTCTTACCATACGCAATAATACTCTCAATATTAAATTGGAAATAATTCGCAATCAAAAATCGCTATTATATCCTTCCATGCATCCAACTGGCAATTTCATCAGCTTTGCTTTGAGAAACTATCCCTTTATCAATATAACTTCTTAAAATTGCCACTAAGCTTGAGAAATCATTTTCCGTAAATTTCCTGTGAGCCTCAATAGCATACACTTCATCACAAAAAACCTTGCCTATCGCTTCATCAGATTGCCCAGAATCAAATAGTCTAATCAGATCATTTACCCATCCCTGAGCAATTTCACTTCTGCCAGTAGAGGTAATCCCTCCTCCGCTACCATCCACAGCATCTCTGTGTATAGCATAATCAAGCGCATAAGTCATAGAATCGCGATAAGTAACTCCGTGGCTATGCAAAAATACTGAGCCACGGATAACAGCGCCTGGAATAACATGTTCCCATTCTCCTCTGCCATCCAATAAATCGCTGGCAGAACCTCCCTCCTTATAAATTTTTACACGACCACACCTTTCACCATGGTCACAATTTGGATCAGTACAAATAATACACATAACCAATACCTCCTTATATTTTAATCTGATTTTAGAATAACATTAACCTGATTTACAATGGTGGAAAATGCTGCCTTCCGCAAAATAATAATTTAAATACTCAGACAAAAAAAGAGCAAACCAAAATGGTTTGCTCTTTTTTATGATAAACTTGCTGTCTGCCGGACTTACTTTTCTTCTATGCCCTTCAGCATTTTTATGACCCGCACAACTTCGTCGATCGTGATCTCGCTGTGCTTTTTTTCGTCGGTTTTTTCTGCGCCTCTGACCAGATAATCCAAGCTTACCTGCAGGATATCACAGACCCGGCACAGCATCTGCAAAGTGATCCCGCTGCGGCCATGCTCGATATTACTCAGGTGTGTCTGCGAAATACCCAGTTTAGAGGCGCATTCAGTCTGTGAAACCGCCAGCTTCAGCCGCATGATCCTGATCCTGGTGCCGATCTCTTTATAATCGATGCTGTTATCAAATGCTTTTCTGCCCATCTGCTATTCAGCTTTCGCTGTGTCTTCAGCCAAAATCTGTTCTACACGATAGGAAACGGTTTTCTGTCTGGCGGCTGCGGCCTGGGCAGCCAGCTCCTGCTCGCGTTGTTTGTCTTCTATCACTTTACGGGCTTTTGATTCCGAGCTTCTGCCAAAGCGGAAGGTCGCACCGACATTAGCTGCCTTCTCACTGCCGCTGATCGAAAAACCCACGCTCAAAAGTACGTCTTTATTAGGGTTGTGGAACAGACCTGCCGCAATAGCGCTTTCACCGCTGTAAGTACCTGCCGCCATCGAGAATTGAGTCGGGGCATCCGGGTCATATTCCAGCGGATGCAGGCCGGCCATAGCGACTGCCAAAGCTCCGACTTTATCAATGCGTCCATCCAGCTCGTCGATGCGGTTGCTTAAGCCGTCGATCCGCCCGTCTAAACGCTGTACTTCCTGGATGCGTTCTGTCCGTTCGGTAGTGATTGCCTGCGTATTTTTTTCAATATTTTCTTTATTGGTCGCGATGCCTTGTTTATTAGTTTCAATATCCGCTGTGTTTTGTTCTATCGCCATAGAATTTTCCGAAATCTTTTGACCCTGCTCACTTAAAGTCTTATCTTGTTCAATATTTTTTTCTTGGGCCTGTTTGGCCTCTAAGTATGCTCCAGTAGCCTTTGAATGTGCGTCAGCAGCTTCCTTCTCTGCTGCCTCTGCAGTCTTTTTTGCAGTTTCCGCTTCCTCATTTACTGCTTCCAAATCTTTTTGTGTTGCTAAGGCGCCGGCAACTTTTATAGCATCTTTATCCGCTTTAACATCCGCATCATTCATGACATCTAAACCTGCATGTATTTCCAAACCAGTACCAATCGTAGCCGCATAGCTTTTTAAACAAAAGTCCCCCCCATATGTACTCCGCCCATTATCAGGCTCAAAACGACCGCCTTTGCTAAAACCTTATTCATCCTTTTCATATTCTTTTACCCCCTTGAGATTTATTTAGCATCTTTCTAAAACATGCTAAATTTCACCGTATTTATTCAACATCCAGCAAAAAAATCCTGCTCTCTTTTTGCATATTTAAGCAATTACAAGGGATAAACTGGCCATTTTGTGTATATTAATATCATATTTTATAATATTAATTCATTTCGTTTCTTCGTCTGCCAGCATTTCTATTTTTTATGTTTATTTCTTATTTATATTATTTTCGATTATTTGCTTTTATTTCCTAACTTGCGAAATCAGAAAAAATTTTTATACATTTTACTTTTTTAAATGCCAACTCAACAGCAAATAGTATTCTTATTACAAATATAACAACTTTCAGCACACTCTGGCCGCCGTACCCGAACCGCAGCTGTCAAATAAAAATAAGACCGGAAAATCCGGTCTTATCTTAATGTCCGCTTCTTGCTTAAAACACAGTATATTTTATTTCTTTTTCAATAACAGTGCCTGTTTCAGGGTTGAATTTCATTTCGCCCCGTACCTCCGGCGTGTAAAAATCTGCTTCATATTCATAAAGCCCGTCACCGCGGTCTAATTCTACTTTAGTAAAAACAGCATTCGGAAATTCCTTACGGACCAGATTTTGCACATCATTTACTGAAAGGACGATTTTAGGGCTGCCCAGAACGGTCTGCGCTTCCATTTTAAACTCTCTTACCTTGCCGCCGTTTCTTAAAACTTCTATTTCATAGGCGGTATTGGTTTTATTATCATAGAATTTAACGTCATAATGAGGCACGAATTCAAAGCTTTCGTCCTTAGTCACCAGATGTGTGCTGCCTGCCGGTACCCATTGAGCAGCAATGCTGCGCGCCTGTTCCGCATTGATGAGTTCGGCAGCTAAAGCTGTAACTGTGATCGCCAAGGTGCAGAGAGCTGCTGCCAGCATAGCTATAGATTTTCTTTTCATATCCTTTACCTCCTTAACGGCCGTTACGTCGCCGGCCTTTGCTTTGTCTTTATTTTATAACGCCAAGATTAAAACCAGATTAAAAGCCGCATTACCTGCCAAGGCCTGCTGCGGCTGCCTTTTGAACCTAAAACATATAAACAGCTCCACTCTGTTCAAAAGATGATTTCCAGTAAATTTTTTTGAAATTTTAAAGCTGTTTCATTGTTTTTTGTTGACTGCTTTTATGCAGATCATCAGCCGTGCTGTGCTGCTCCTATCCTCAGAATAAAACCCCTGTCTGCTAAGCAGACAGGGGTTTTGCTGTTAGTTTACTTTTGCTTTCAGTTCTTCTATTTCCCGGCTTTGTTCTTCCAGCTTAGCCAGCAGCAGTTTGATTTTTTCATCCTGCGCTGCCAAAGAGCTGTCTACCTCTTTACGGGTATAAACTATATCTCGTGCTTCTGCCTTACGGTCTCTAGAGCGATCCAGCGCAAAGTTGACGCCGAAGTTGCCCATTTTGCTGCCGCCTTCAGAAACACCCAGTCCCAGTGAGAACATTACTTTTTCATTAGGGGCGTAGAAGCCGCCGACTGCTAATGCGCTTTTACCGCCGTAACCGCCGTAAGCCATGGCCAGCTCGCCCTTGTTACCGTCCTGGAAGCGCGGATGCAGCCCTGCCATCGCTGCTGACAGCGCGCCGACCGTATCGATCTCATCACCCAGCTTATTGATATCTCTGTGGATATTGCCTATATCCTGCTGTACTGCATACAGCTGACTGCCGTTGATGGCGTCCATCGAGGTGGCGCTGACTTCGCCCGCCGCTACATTGCCGATCGTGGTGCCATTGCTGCCTTCCAGCGTGATTTTGTTTTTATTGATAGTGCCGCCGCTGTCCACATCGTATTTGATAGCGCTGTCAGAAACAGTTTTCAGCTGGTCTTCGGTCGCCGCCTGGCCGCTGGTGATATTCTCTGCGTCCCAGGCAGTATTGGTCAGACCGCCGATCGTGCCTGCACCGCCGTCGATAGTGATCTTATCGGCCGTAATAACGCCGTTGGTACCATTCATATTGATATTACCGGTATTGATCGTACCGTTATTGCCGTCGATAGTGACTTTATTGGCGCCGCTGCCGATCTCGACTACTTCATTCAGCTTCAGCTCGTGATCGATGCCGCCGCTGTCATTAGTGGTTTTTGTGACGATAAAGTTACTGTCGCCTGTAGATACCGAGCTTTGCTGCGCGGCCAGCTCGACTGCTTCCGCCGCCGTATCGTAGATCGCTTTCAGTTGGTCTTCCGTTGCCGCCTGCCCGCTGGTGATATTATCCGGGTCCCAGGTAGTATTGGTCAGGCCGTTGATCGTGCCTGCATCATCTTTATTGATCGTCACGCCGCCGGCAGTTATCGAACCGTCGCTGCCGTCGATGACCACATTTCCGTTACCGACTTCGATCTTACCGTCGCCGGTGCCGTCTACTTTGACGCCCGTACCGATCTCCAGCTCATCAGCCAGCTTCACTTCGTAATCGGTGCCGCCGCTGCTGTTGGTAGTTGACGTAACAACGACATTGCTGTCGCCTGCCGAAACAGTAGCCTGCTCGGCCGCTTTCTGCGCTACTTCATACAGCTGGCTGCCGTTGACGGCATCGGTAGAAGTGGCGCTGACCTGCCCTGCCGCTACGTTTTGGATCTGACGGGTCGCCCCGGAGCTGCCTACGCTGACAACGCCCACAACATCGCTGACACCGGCCCATTTAGTATAACTGCTGTTGCCCGTAACGCTGTTGATCGCCGTCGCTGTAGAATTATTTCCCAAAGCTACACTGTCTTTTAAGCTGATACTGATATTATTTCCCAGCGCCGCCGAATTTTCTGCACCGGAGCTGATCGTATTGTTATTGCCGATAGCAGTGCTGTTTTCAGCGGCAACTTCATTAGCAGTGCCGACTGCGGTACTGCTGCTGCCGGAAACAGTATTTCCCGTTCCGAAAACATTGCTCTTGGAACCGCTGGCAATATTATTATAGCCAAAAGCATTGGCATTATCACCGCTGGCAGTATTGCTGAAACCAAAAGCGCTGGATGCCAGGCCGCCTGCAGTATTACCGTAACCAAAAGCACTGGCATTTTCATTCGTAGCCGTATTATTATAGCCGATCGTACTGGAACCTACGCCGCCGGCTGTATTATTGTAGCCAACTGCACTGGCAGCCAGAGCATTAGCATTATTGCCATAACCGACAGCGCTGGCATTCTCACTGGCCGCTTTATTCCTGAAACCAACTGCGCTGGACGCCAGGCCGCTTGCCTCATTGCTATAGCCAAAAGCACTGGCATAGTCCACTTTAGCAACATTGCTGAAACCAAAAGCACTGGACGCTACACCGCCGGCATTATTGCCATAACCGACAGCGCTGGCATTTTCATTGGCCGCTTTATTCCTGAAACCGAGCGCGCTGGACGCCAGGCCGCTCGCCTCGTTGACATAACCAAAAGCGCTGGCATTTTCGGCGCTGGCAGTATTGCTCCAGCCAAAAGCACTGGATGCCAGGCCCCCGGCAGTATTGAAATAACCAAAAGCACTGCTGGAATTAGCGGAAGCTGTATTATTGACACCGGCAACAGTGGAATCAGAAGCACTGCCACTGGAAAAAACGGGCGCCGCCTGCACATTACTCGCATACAGGCCTGAAAAAATAAAGACACCGCTGCTTAAAAAAATCATAATTTTTTTCTCTAACTGAACTTTTCGGGATTTAGACAATTCCCCACCTCTTTTCCTTAAATAGTTACTTGCTTTGTATAGTATGCTGAAACAATAAATCTGCCCCGCATCTATTTTTTATAAAGCTGTTCTGTTTTTTAGGCTGACCTCTGCTTTCTCCATCGTCTTTTCATTCGTAATAATTTAAGTAATTTTAGTTTAATTAATTTATAAACCTTAATACTTAATATTATTTATATGGATTATTTTTGCTATATTAACATATTTTCTTTGCACCTTGCAAGATATTTTTATTACAATTAAGCACTTTTTTATAATTCTTATAATTTTTATAACTGTTACATTTAAAATTTCAAAAAATGATCCCTTATCTGCCGCTGTGGCAAAGGGATCATTTTTTGAAATCAGATGAGCAGCAGCAAGCTTTCTGCTGAAAATATCGCTGCTGCTTTCTATTTAAATGCTGTGAAACGGGCAAAACTGTACTGTTACTGCTGTTGTTCGCCTATGGGCTGAAAGGAAAACGCCCCTAGATCGTTCTGCTTATCGAAAACGAATATAAACAGCAGAGCTTTCTTCTTACTGTATTTAGCCAGATAAGCCAGGCGGTCGCCGTCAGCATACCGCTGATAGGCCAGAAACCTGTTTTCGCGCTGCTCGCCGTAGCTGCGGCGCAGATTATTTTTCACACTGCCGAAAGTTTTTTCATCCAGCTCTGTTTGCAGCTTCGCTGACATCAGCTGGCGTATGCCGGTATATTCCATCCCGTTCTGACCGTTTAAGGCGGCAAATACCTTAACTACTGCCTGCTGCTGTTTGTTCAGGTCAGCGCCGTCGCTGGCCAGGCAAACGCTGGTCATCGCCAGACTTATGACCAGACATAGGATAAAGCTCCAGATCTTTTTCATACTTACTGCTCCTCTGCTCAGAAAGTTTGCCCCAGCCTTGCAGGCCGGGGCAAGTATAGTATTTTCTGTATTTACTTTTCTACCTGTGCTCGCAGGTATTCGATTTCACGGCTTTGTTTTTCCATTTCTCTGCTTTGTTCTTCGACCTTGGCCAGCAGCAGCTGGATCTTTTCATCCTGCGCCGCTAAAGAATTATCTACTTCTTTACGGGTATAGATGATATCTCTCGGTTCTGCCTTGCGGTCTCTAGAGCGGTCCAGTGCAAAATTGACGCCGAAGTTGCCCATTTTACTGCCGCCTTCGGAAATGCCCAGCCCCAGTGAGAACATTACTTTTTCGTTGGGGGCGTAGAAGCCGCCGACTGCTAATGCGCTTTTGCCGCCGTAGCCGCCGTAAGCCATGGCCAGCTCGCCCTTGTTACCATCCTGGAAGCGCGGATGCAGGCCTGCCATCGCTGCTGACAGAGCGCCGACCGTATCGATCTCGTCACCCAGCTTGGTGATATCCTGATTGATATTATTGATGTCCTGCTTGACCTGATACAGCTGGCTGCCATTGACGGCGTCCATCGAAGTAGCGCTGACTTCGCCTGCCGCTACATTGCCGATCGTAGTGCCGCTGCTGCCTTCCAGCGTGATTTTACCGGTGTTGATATTACCGCCGCTGTCCACGTCATATTTGACTGCGGTATCATAAACGGTTTTCAGCTGATCTTCCGACGCAGCCTGCCCGGAAACGTAATTATCTGCGTCCCAGGTAGTATTGGTCAGACCGCCGATCGTGCCGGAACCGCCGTCGATAGTGATCTTATCGGCAGTTATCATGCCGTTGGTGCCGTTCATATTGATATTACCGGTGCTGACAGTGCCATTTGTACCGTCGATAGTGACTTTATTGGCGCCGCTGCCGATCTCAACGACATCATTCAATTTCAGTTCGTGATGGTCGCCGCCGTCAGCGTTAGTGCTTTTTTCGATCAGGATATTGTTGTCGACAGCTTCCATAGTTGTATGCTTAGCTGCCAGCTCGGCCGCTTCCGCAGCTTTATCATGGATCGCTTTCAGCTGGTCTTCGGTAGCTGCCTGCCCGGATACATAATTGTCCGGGTCCCAGGTAGTATTGGTCAGGCCGTTTATCGTGCCTTCATCATCTTTATTGATCGTCACGCCGCCGGCAGTTATCGAACCGTCGCTGCCGTCGATGACCACATTTCCGTTACCGACATCTATCTTGCCATCGCCGGTGCCGTCGACATTGACGCCAGTACCGATCTGCAGTTCGTCAGCCAGCTTCACTTCATAATCAGTGCCGCCGCTGCTGTTCGTGGTAGGCGTAACGACGACGTTGCTGTCGCCTGCCGAAACAGTAGCCTGCTGCGCTGCTTTCTGCGCTACTTCATACAGCTGGCTGCCGTTGACGGCATCGGTAGAAGTTGCGCTGACCTGCCCTGCCGCTACATTTTGGATCTGACGGGTCGCCCCGGAGCTGCCTACGCTGACAACGCCCACGACGTCGCTGACGCCGGCCCATTTAGTATAGCTGCTGTTGCCAGTAACGCTGTTGATCGCCGTTGCTGCAGAATTACTGCCCAAAGCGACGCTGTTAGCCAGCGAGATACTGGTATCGTTACCAAGCGCGAAGGAATCATCAGCTCCGGTGCTGATCGTATTGCCGTTGCCGACAGCGGAACTGGAATTAGCAGCAATATTATTGCCATAGCCAAAAGCATGGGACGAATTGCCGCCTACATTATTAAAAAGGCCTACCGCCGTTGAATAATCGCCGCTGACAGCGTTATCATAACCCAGGGCATTGGAAACGTAGCCGCTGATATTATTGCTGTGGCCAAAAGCGCTGGCGAATTCAGCAGTCACCTCGTTATTGTTGCCGAAGGCACTGGAGGCGTAGCCGCTGACTCTGTTGCCGGCGCCGACAGCATTAGTGTATTCTTCTGATGCTGTATTTTCATTGCCGATAGCGTTGGATTTGACGCCGCTGGCTGTATTTTTATAGCCTACGGCGCTGGCATAACTGCCGGAAGCCGTATTCATACTGCCGATAGCGTTGCCGACATAGCCCGAGGCCGCATTGCCATAACCAAAAGCACTGGCATAATTAGCAGACGCGTTATTGCTGGCGCCCACAGCACTGCCGAGATAGCCGGCCGTTGTGTTCTGATAGCCCAGAGCACTGGCAAAGGAACCCGAAGCGTTATTGTTGACGCCGAAAGCGCTGGAGGAAGAACCCGACGCCTTGTTCAAAGCACCGAAAGCATTGGCATATTCGTTGCTCACTTCGTTGGAACGACCCACGGCGCTGGCCGAAACCGCGCTGGCCGTAGCCCTGTTCTGATAGCCGATCGCCGAAGAAGCAAAAGCCTGCGTCTGGTTGTTATAACCGATAGCGTTAGTATAATTGCCGCTGGCGGTATTATTATAGCCAAAAGCATTACTGATCTCGCCGCTGACAGTATTATTTGAACCTACGGCCGCACTGCGAATATTGCTGACCGTATTCTCCGTACCGAAAGCGCTGGCAAAATTACCGGTGATATTATTATTGTAGCCAGACGCGATAGCATGCTCGCCGCCGACCTTATTGCCGTAGCCAAAGGCACTGGCATAGCTGGCAGTAGCTTCATTATACACACCGTAAGCATTGGCATAGGCGCCGGAAGCCACATTCGAGGTACCGATGGCGTTGGCCAGATAGTTGGAAGCCGTATTATCATAACCGACCGCCGAACCAAAATCGCCTGTAACCACGTTTTTCACACCCAGCGCACTGCCCGCATAGGCCTTAGCCTCATTTTCATGCCCGAAAGCACTGGCATAACGCTCCGTCGCTTTGTTCTGCGCACCGAAGGCCTGGGAATCCTGAGCCGTAGCTTCGTTTAAATAACCGAAAGCCTGGGCATTATGGCCGCTGGCAGTATTGCTGATACCGACAGCGCCTGCCGAGATCCCTGAAGCCGTATTCTTATTTCCCAGCGCCGTAGCATCGTTAGCTGTAATATTGTTGCCGAGCCCGATCGCGCTGGAATTCTCTCCGATCGCATAGTTATCATTGCCGATCGCAGTAGAATACATCGCCATTGCCTGATTATTATTACCGATCGCACTGCCTCCGGTAGCGATCACCTGATTATTGCGTCCCATTGCTACGGCCTCTGCTGCCGAAATGGTATTGGTAAAACCAAACGCCACTGATTCATTGCCGCTGACATTATTCAAATAACCAAAGGCGCTCGTACCGATACCATCCGCCAGATTGCCGGTACCGAAAGCATTGGAATTATCCGAATTCGCCTTATTGGCAGTACCAAAAGCGTTACTGTCCAAGCCATTGGCCACATTATCCTTACCAATAGCATTAGACCCGATGCCATTAGTGATATTGCCGCTGCCGATCGCGTTCGATTCATTGGCATAAGTGTTGTTTTTACTGCCGATGGCATTGGAATCCTCGGCCAAAGCCTGGTTATTCGCGCCGATCGCATTGCTGTTATCAGAAATAGCATGATTGTTATAACCTACAGCATTGGTATTCTCACCGCTGGCGTTATTATTTACGCCGGCAACAGTCGAATTGGTCCCGGTTCCATCCGCAAAAACAGCCGCGGCATAAACGTCGCCTGCACAAAACCCCGAAATCGCAAACAAACTGCTGCTCAAAAAAACTATGATTTTTTTCTCTAACTGGTATCTTTTGGATTTAGACAACTGTCTCACTCCTTCATCATCAATTTTTACTTCAAATTTTTATCTTTTATCGCACAGGGGCAGCAGGCGTGTTACAGCCTGACTTCTAATGAAAATGATTGCCCTGGCTTTTGCCTTTCCCGCTCCTTTCTGTAAATTTTTCACGCTGATTGCAAGACCCCGATTATACATAAAGGGTTGTTTGGAAATAATATTTTAAACAAAGGAAGCGACTGTATTCCCTGTCTAAAAACGTTCATCAAAGCTGCGTCTTTAAAACGCAGCGTGTATTTGGGTTTGCCGCTCTGCTTTTTTCGCAAAGCGGCACTTATGGGGAAATATTTTCAAGCAAGACGGAGGGTCGCAACGTCTTGGTGAAAACCTTACTCATCCTGTCTACTTTCGCAATATTTTAATTAATTCTTGTTTTGATAATTTCTTATTCCTTATACTTAATAGTATCTATATAGATTATTTTTGATATAATACCATATTTGTCCCCCCCCGCAAGACATTTTTGTTATAAGTGAATACGCCTGTCTGAAAGTCTTGCAACTGGCACCCGAACTGCAAAAAACCGCCTGCCCAGGCAGACGGTTTTGTTATTTGAATTATTTACTTGCCAGCCTTAGACAACAGCCTCTTTTCTTCTCAAACAAATAAAAAAACACCGTATGCAATCACACATACGGTGTCCCAGAACTTTTATTCTCTTTTTCAATGCTTCTGCAGCTGTTTATTTATTTCACGCACCAGCGTCGCTAAATTTAAAGGCTTGGCTAAATGGCTGTTCATACCTGCCTTTTTCGCTTCGATGATATCTTCGGCAAAAGCATCGGCCGTCATCGCCACAATCGGCACGGTTCTGGCATCGGTCTTAGCAGAAGCGCGGATCTTCTGCGTGGCTTCATAGCCGTTCATTACCGGCATCTGCACATCCATCAGCAGCAGATCATAATATCCTGCCGGCGCCGCCGCAAATTTTGCCGCACCTTCTGCGCCGTCAAAGGCACTTTCTACAACAGCTCCGGTAGATTCCAGCATTTCCACCGCTATCTCACGGTTCAAGGCGTTATCTTCCACTAATAAAAAGCGTTTACCGCTGAAATCAGTTTTACTCTT
>ERZ773144.2638-NODE-2638-length-13706-cov-3.903157_pt1 | contig 13706 bp, 8 predicted proteins | sample MGYA00580849_ERZ773144 | MGnify/ENA primary metagenome ERZ773144 (study PRJEB29015, sample SAMEA2737861) | human gut metagenome | biome: human gut; feature: human-associated habitat; material: faeces | place: China | collected 2012 ...
TATTTGATCTCCGGCTTCTTTCCAATTACTCCATATCCGGAACATGGGACATCTGCCAGAACGACATCTGCCTTGAGTTCTGAATCTACATCAAATACCGTAGCATCCATCACATGAGCCTGCACATTAATGCAGTCTGTTCTGTGAATATTCTCTTCGATCATATTCACTTTGTACTGGCTGATATCGCGTGCATCTACTGTTCCGTAATCTCCCATTTTATCTGCAACATGGAGACTCTTTCCACCAGGTGCTGCGCACATATCTATCACATAATCCCCTTTTTGCGGATCTGCAATTTCTGCCACCAGCATTGAGCTTACATCCTGCACCTGGATTTTCCCCTGTATAAATGCATCCAGTGCAAGAATATGGTTATAATTTGAAATTTCATATGCATAGGGAAGATAAGGTGCAGGTTTCACTTCCACTCCCTGATCGACCAAGCTCTCATAAATCTCTTTCTGTGGATATTTATGAGTTCTGCAGCGTACTGTAATCGGTTTCTCAGTGAGAAAATCTGTAAGGATCTTTTCTGTTTTTTCTTCCCCGTAATCCTCAAGCCAACGGTTTACCAGTGTTTCCGGCATAGAATATCTGACAGACAGATATCTGACCGGATTTTCTTCCCTTGAAGGAAGTTTCAGATTTTTCCACTCTCTGGCAATCGTACGAAGAACACCGTTTACAAAAGGTTTCAGGCTGTAAAAGCCTTTTCTCTGTGCCAGCTTCACCGCTTCATTACACACTGCGCTGTCCGGCACACTGTCCATAAACCTGATCTGATAAACTGCACTTCTCAGGATTTCCCTGATCACAGGCTTCATTTTATCTACAGATACTTTTGAATATGAATCAATAATATAATCTATTAAAATACGATATTCCAGTGTTCCTTCGCAGACTCTGGTAATAAAAGCTCTCTCCTGTCTTGGAAGGAACTGATATTTGGAAAGAGCATTGCGGATAGCGATATGGCTGTGTTTTCCCTCTTCCTCGATTTCCAGTAATATCTGTAATATCAGTTCTCTTGTATTTATTCCATTAGTCACGGTCTCTTCCTCCGGCAAGTATGATCAGTCTTAAAAGCTGCAGGATTGATGAAGCAAGTGCTGCAACATAGGTGAGTGCTGCCGCTGTAAGAACCTTCCTTGCACCTTTTACCTCATCGTTTCCAAGCATTCCTGAACTTCCAAGCATTTTCAACGCTCTTGAAGAAGCATTGAATTCTACCGGAAGAGTTACAAGCTGAAAAAGAACCGCAAATGTAAACAAAATGATTCCAACAGTCAGCAGTGGACGGATTGAGAAAATCAGTCCTGCCAGAAACAATGGCCAGGAAAGTGTTGAACCGATGTTTGCAACAGGCACAATTGCAGAGCGAAGATTCAATGGCACATAGTTAGTCGCATGCTGAATAGCATGTCCACATTCATGCGCAGCCACCCCGATTGCAGCCACAGATGTTTTATCATATACATCCTGGGAAAGTGCCAGTTTCTTACTTCCCGGATCATAGTGGTCTGTCAGGCTGCCGGATATGGGTACTACCGTAACATCCGTAATTCCCGACATACGAAGAATCCGTCTGGCAGCATCGGCGCCTGTAAGCCCCGATGCACTGCGCACTCTGCTGTAAACAGAAAACGTACTCTTTACCTTTGCAGATGCCAGTAAAGACAGCACCATTCCGATAATGAGCAGTAAATACGTAGGATCAAAATAATAATATCCGTACATCTAATCACTCCTTATGATCTGTAAAAACAATTCCATTTTCAATGTGATATCCCCGGAGAAAGGCTTCTGTTTCCATACGCTTCTTACCTTCCAGCTGTACCTCTGTAAGAATCAGCACTCCTTCTCCACATGCTGTATGGATCCCCTCTTTATCTGCCAGGAAGATTGTTCCCGGAACAGCATCTGTTTTCTCAGTGCTGACTTTACATTTCCACACTTTCAGAGTTTTTCCATTAAGAAATGTATAAGCACTTGGCCATGGATTCAGGCCGCGTACAAGGCGTTCCAGTTCTTCTGCAGATTTTCTGAAATCCATCAGTCCCATCTGTTTGGTGATCATAGCCGCATAAGGTGTAGGACTCTCCTCCGGCTGTTTTTCAAACTCCGCAGTTCCCTGCTCAATAGATGGAAGTGTCTTGATCAGCAGATCCGCACCGGCCTGCGCAAGTTTTCCAAACAGGCTTCCACCTGTTTCTGTCGGAGAGATCGGAATTACTATCTTTGAAATCATATCACCGGTATCAAGACCTTCTCCCATCTGCTGGATCGTTACACCTGATACTTTTTCCCCGTCGATCACAGCCTGCTGGATAGGCGCTGCTCCTCTGTATTTCGGAAGAAGAGACGCATGAATATTGATACATCCAAATTTCGGAAGTTCCAGGATTTCTTTTGGAATAATCTTTCCATATGCAGCAACAACTATGATATCAGGATTGATTTCTTTCAGAATCTCCAGAAATTCAGGGTTATTTCTCACTTTCTCCGGCTGATATACCGGAATATCGTGCATAACGGCTTCTTCTTTTACAGGTGTTGGCAATAATGTCTTACCTCTGCCTTTTGGTTTGTCAGGCTGGGTCACTACTGCTGCCACCGCATATCCGGCTTCTGTCAGTGCATGTAATGACGGCACTGCGAAATCCGGTGTTCCCATAAATACTATCTTCATTTGATTATCACTCCTCATCCTCATCATAGGAAACCTGATGAAGTTCTCCTTCTACCAGTTCTGTATACATATGTCCGTCCAGATGATCGATCTCATGGCAGAAAGCACGCGCAAGAAGACCTTCCCCCTCATATTCTACTTCATTCATATCCTCATCCAGAGCTTTTACCTTTACATAGTTCGGACGTGTTACCTGACCAGCCATTCCAGGTACACTTAAGCATCCTTCATCACCAGTCTGTTCACCTGATGTTTCAAGGATTTCAGGATTGATCAGCACGATAGGACCTTCTCCTATATCAATCACAACGATACGCTTCAGCATACCTACCTGTGGTGCCGCGAGGCCAACTCCCATTGCATCATACATGGTTTCAAGCATATCCCCGATCAGATCATGAATACGTGGTGTCATCTTTTCTACCGGCCTGCTAACCTTTGCAAGTACTTCGTCGCCCTGTAATCTGATTTTTCTAAGTGCCATTTCTTTATTCTCCTCTTCTTTAATTATGATGTTAGGATCAAAAGATATTTTGCCCCTAACCTGATATCTTGATTATTGTTATATCACGATTTCAGAAATTACTGCCTGTCGGATTTCCCTTCTGCAGCAGATTACTTCAGTAATGAGATTTTGAAAAACTCTGCCATAATTAACTGAAATCAAATTGTATGTATATTTTCCGGAAACCGGAATTTATCTCTATGTATTTCTCCAGCTGGTCTTTGATATGTACCAGCGTTTTATGATCTTTATGTTTTAAATAGATAACCTGTCTGTAAATATCCTTAACTTTTCCAACTGACGCATATGCCGGGCCAATGATATGCAGGTCATTTTCTCTGTATATCCTTTCTATATAAAGTTTCAGATAATACATGGCCTGAACCAGTTTCTCATCTTCCGGACCTGAACCCAGAACTGCCAGCATATGTGCCGCAGGCGGATAATCCAGAAGCATACGGTAACTCATCTCTTCCTCATAGAATGCCTGATAATCCTGCACGGCCGCCGCCTGAATACTGTAATGATCCGGATGATAGGTCTGGATCACTGCCTCTCCCGGTTTTTCCCCCCGTCCTCCCCGGCCAACTGCCTGACAGAGAAGCTGAAAGGTACGTTCCGCACATCGATAATCCTCTGCATTCAGCGAAAGATCCGCTGCTACTATTCCCATGAGTGTGACATCCGGAAAATCATGCCCCTTAACGATCATCTGTGTTCCGATCATAATGTCTGCTTCTTCATCTGCAAACTTCGACAGAATCTTCTCATGTCCGCCTTTGTTTTTTGTGGTATCCATATCCATCCTAAGAACCCTTGCCTGCGGAAACTTGCGCTTCACTATCTCTTCAATCTGCTGTGTTCCTGCCCTGAAACCACCGATATACGCCGAACCGCAAGATGGGCAATTCTGAACTGTCTGTGTCTCATAACCACAGTAATGACAGACCATCTTACCACCTCTGTGTACCGACAAAGACACATCACAGTGAGGACATTTTACTACATATCCACAGGCTCTGCAAGAAACAAAACCTGCATATCCCCTCCGGTTAAGGAAAAGCATCATCTGCTCCTTCTTATCCAGACGATCCTGCATCAATTCTATCAGCCGGTCACTTAAGATTGACCGGTTCCCGTGCTTTAATTCTTCCCGCATATCTGCCACATATACCTGCGGAAGTTCCTGTTTCCCGGTACGCATCTTAAGCCGTAACATCTGATATCTTCCGCATTCACATGCATAAAATGCTTCCAGCGAGGGAGTTGCCGAACCCAGTACCACACTGGCACCTTCCATCCTTGCCCGCTCGATTGCTGTCTCTCTTGCATGAAATCTCGGTACCTGTTCGCTCTTATAAGTCGGTTCATGTTCCTCATCAATCACGATCAGCCCCAGTTTCTCAAATGGTGTGAAAAGTGCAGATCTCGGACCGATCATGATATCAACCTCACCTTTTTTCACACGTTCCATCTGATCATAGCGTTCTCCCTGGGACATTCTGGAATTCAGAATAGAGACACGTTCTCCGAATCTTGTATAAAACCGCATCACCGTCTGATATGTCAGTGCGATCTCCGGGATCAGTACAATCGCCTGTCTGCCTTCACTTAAGACTTTGGCGATCATCTCCATATATACTTCCGTCTTACCGCTTCCAGTCACACCATATAACAGATAGGTCTTACGAAGTCCCTGTTCATAATCCCTTGAAAATGTCTGGATTGCCGTCCGCTGTTCTTCTGTATAAATGATCTCTTTTTGCTCTTTCTGCTGACAGATTACCGGATTACGGTATACCTGTTCCGATTCCAGTATCAGAACTTTTTGTTCTTCCAATGCTTTTATCACACTTCTTGTCAGATTCAGCTTATGGATCAGAAAATCATAGTCCTGTTCCGGCTGATCCAGAAGTGCCGCCAGAAGTCTCGCACGCGCTCTCTGGTTCTTATGCAGGTACAGTTCCAGCTTTTCTTTTCCTTCTGCCTCCGTCAAAAGCAGCCTTACCTTCTGCTTTTCTTTCGCACGTTCCTTCTTCTTGATAGGAAGGACGGTCTTCAGCGCCTGGATCATTGTTCCGCCATAAGACTCTTTCATCCAGGCTGCCAATGCAACCAGTCTGCTCTCGATCGCTACACTTTCTTCGGCAATCCTTAAGATCTCCTTGATCTTCTCCGGTGCATACTCCGCACGCTCAGAGAATCCTGTCACATAGCCGTTGATTTCTTTATTTCCCTTACCAAACGGAACCACAACTTCTGTTCCAACCTTAAGCATCCCCTCCAGATGAGAGGGGATGCGGTATTGAAAGACTTTATCTAATTTTTCATGCGTAATATCGATGATAATATCAGCGTACATCTATTTCTTTAATTCCTCTAATACTTCCTTAATCAGAACACGTTCATCCATATCATACTTGACACCCTTGATTTCCTGATATGTCTCATGTCCTTTTCCTGCCAGGATGATGACATCTCCCGGCCGGCCATGTTCGATTGCATATTTAATTGCTTCTTTTCTGTCACAGATGGTGATATATTTACCATCTGTCTTTTTCATACCGACTACAATATCATCAATGATTGCCTGCGGCTCTTCAAATCTCGGGTTGTCCGATGTGATGATCGTAAAGTCCGATAATTTACCGGATACTTCGCCCATCTCATATCGTCTTGTCTTAGATCTGTTGCCACCGCAGCCGAATACGGTCACGATTCTTTCCGGATGATAGTCTCTTAATGTATCAAGAAGACTTTCCAGTGCCATTGCATTATGTGCATAGTCGATCATCAATGTGAAGTCGTCAGATACCTTGATCATCTCAATACGGCCTTTAACTCTTGCAACTTTCAATGCCTTCTTGATATCTTCTACCGGCACACCAAAATGTCTGCATACTGCGATTGCTGTCAGTGAGTTATATACGCTGAAATCTCCCGGAATATCAATCTCTACGTCAAAATCCATAAGACCTGCCACATGATACTGTACTCCCAGATATCCTGGTCTGGAGATATGTTTTACATCTGTGGCACGGATATCTGCTTTATCAGAAAATCCGAATGTCTCAACTTCGCATGTCGCATCTTTGAAAATGTCTTTGAACCATTTATCATCCACATTGCCGATTCCGATCTTGCTCTGTTTAAACAACAGGCTCTTGCAATACTTATACTCGTCAAAGTCTTTGTGTTCGTTCGGTCCGATGTGATCTTCGCCAAGGTTCGTAAAGATTCCGATCTCAAACGGAATGCCGGCTGTACGGTCAAGCTTCAGTCCCTGTGAAGACACTTCCATGACAACGCATTCGCATCCTGCTTCTACCATCTCTGCAAAATATTTCTGAATAGTATAAGATTCCGGTGTTGTATTATTCGCCGGAATGCTCTTGTCTCCGATGATTGCCTCGATCGTACCGATCAGTCCGACTCTGATACCGACTTCTTCCAGGATAGATTTGACCATGTATGTTGTTGTTGTCTTGCCTTTGGTTCCTGTGATTCCGATGACTTTCAGTTTTTCTGCCGGATATCCGAAATATGCTGCTGATGTCATTGCCAGCGCATAACGGGTATCCTTTACTTTGATCACTGTCAGTCCTTCCGGTGCTTCTACATCCTTTTCTACAATGACAGCTGCTGCACCTTTTTCTGCAACCTGCTCTATATATGTATGTCCATCAGACACTGCTCCGCTGATACATACAAATACGCTGCCTTCTGATACTTTTCGGGAATCATTGATCAGTTCTGTAACTTCAATCTGATCATCTCCCTGTACTACTTCATATTCTAAACGTTCCAGTAACTGGGTTAATTTCATCTGATTGCCTCCTATTTTCCTACAATATCATAAGTATACCATCATTTTCCCATGCAGCAAAGGAAAAATTATGTTATAGTAGTAGTTAGAATATTTTGAAAATATAGAAAAGGGGAATGTAACTTATGAAAGCTTATGAACGATTACTGAATTATGTTGTTGTCCGCACACCAAGTGACGAAAACAGCGAAACTGTACCATCTTCCGCATGCCAGTTCGATCTTGCAAGACTTCTGGAAGCGGAGATGAAGAAACTGGGACTTACAGATGTTATTCTGGATGACCAGTGCTACCTGTACGGAAAGCTTCCGGCTACCGAAGGCCTGGAAGACAAGCCGGCGATCGGATTCATCGCACACATGGATACCGTATCAGACTTCTGTGACCATGATATCAAACCAATTGTTACTGAAAATTATGACGGTGGTGAACTCAGACTCGGAACAAGTGATACTATTTTAAGTCCTAAGAACTTCCCGCATCTGGCAGATCTGAAAGGACGTACACTGATCACTTCTGACGGCACAACTGTTCTCGGAGCTGATGACAAAGCCGGAATCGCAGAGATCATGACAATGATCGAACGCATTCAGGAAGAAAAGATTCCTCACGGACCTCTGTGCGTAGCATTTACACCGGATGAAGAGATTGGTACTGGTGCTTCTCACTTCAACGTAGAACAGTTCGGTGCTGACTACGGCTATACACTGGACGGTGACACCGAAGGCGAGATCCAGTACGAGAACTTCAACGCATGCAAAGCGGATTTCGTGATCAAAGGATTCAACGTACATCCTGGTTCTTCCAAAGATACTATGATCAACGCAAGTCTGGTTGCTATGGAGATCAATAATGCTCTTCCATCTATGGAGACACCTCGCGGAACAGAGGATTATGAAGGATTCTATCATCTGATGAGCATGTCCGGAGAAGTTGCGGAAGCTGAGCTTCATTATATTGTAAGAGACCATGACAAAGATCTCTTTGAAGCAAAGAAAAAAACTTTGAAATTAATCGAGAAAGATATGAATGAAAAATGGGGCGAAGGCACTGTAGCGCTTACAATTTCCGAGCAGTACCGCAACATGGCAGAGATCATTGCTACCTGTATGCACCTGATCGACAACGCGAAAAAAGCGTGTGAGAATGCAGATGTAGCACCACTTGTACTTCCGATCCGCGGCGGCACAGACGGATGCCAGTTAAGCTTTAAGGGACTGCCTTGCCCGAACCTCGGAACAGGAGGACATGCTTATCACGGCCCTTACGAACATATTACAGTAGAGGGTATGGATAAGAGTGTGGATGTTGTTACAGAACTTGTGAAATTGTATGCAATGTAAAGATTTTCTTTTTAAAGCAAGAAGACCTGCCGGTAATCGGCTGGTCTTCTTACTCTTTTATGTCTCTTCTAATTTTTTACTGTCTTATTTTACAGTTCAATATCCGGAAGTTCTTCCTTGAATCCTTCTCCTACTACTTCGTTCGATTCTACGATAATAGTGAATGCTTTCGGATCGATGGTATGTACCATCTTCTTAATGGTGTACATCTGCTTGTTATTGCAGGCGCACATTACAACATCTTTGTCTTTCTTTGAATAACTTCCAATTCCTTTTAAGATTGTAGATCCTCTTCCTGAGTAAGCGTCGATCTGTTCTGCAATCTCAGCACCTTTGTCGGTTACGATCAGGGTCATCTTACCTTCATCGATACCGTACATGATTCTGTCCATTACCATTGCCATCAGATAAGTAACGACGACACCGTAGATCAGGCCGTCTATATCCTTGAATACCAGTGCTGTTCCAAGAATGATCGTGCAGATATCAAGGACAAATGTTATAATTCCAAGCGTAATATGTGGTTTTACTTTCTTGATCGCCACGCTGATGAAGTCCTGTCCGCCTGTTGAAGAACCTCTCATGAAGATCATGGCATATCCGATTCCGCATAATACGCCCATACACAGAGCTGCCAGCAGTCTGCTTCCGTCATAGACCGGAAACAGTGGTGCTACGTAGTCCATCAGTAATGATGAAATGATCATCGATTTCATGGACTTTAAGAAAAATTCTTTTCCTAAAAATTTATAACAGAAGATTGCAACAGGTACATTCAAGATGATGGTTCCGGCACCGACCGGCAGTCCGAATAAGTGATACAGAATGATCGCGATACCGGAAAATCCAGCTACCGGGAAATCTGCATTCAACGCAAAGTTGTAAATACCAACTGCGATGATCATACCTGCTACGATATCAATGATAATATCTATGAATAATTCTTTCCAATTTACATTTTTCATTTCGATTCCTCCTGAATTTATTTATTTTTTTAATTTATATGAACATACAAAGAAAGCAGCCACAAATTATATGTAAATATAATTCGCAACTGCTCTTATGTTCATAACTGTAACAAAATTTCTTACACCTGTCAAGGGGTTTCCCCTTTACTCTATCTTATATATTTTCTTTAGTTTATCTAATTATTGTTAAATTAAAACATTTTTAAAGACGTAATTTCGGCACACAAATACACTTTTAAGGACATATCAAAATTGTTACCATCCTTTTTTTACAATCCCGTCCCCATATTTTCCTTCTAATTTCTTCAACGCCTCTTTCAGATTCTTCTTTTTCTTCCTCGTCTCTTCGGATTCGAACTTCATATCGAACAGACTCAACTGCTCCGGTTCGCTTTCTTCCGATAATTTAGACGTCCGGATTCCAAGAAGTCTGATAGGTTCTCCGTTCCACAATTCACGGAATAATTCAATAGCGCTCCGGTAAATATCCTGATCCTGGTTCGATGCTTTCTCCATCTGCATCTGATGGGACACCTGATTAAAAGTGTGATACTTGATCTCCACACTGACCATTCCGGCTTTCTGCCTGGCTTTTCGCAATCGTTGACCCACGCTTGCAGCCAAATCTTTTAACACCGGCAATGCCTCTTCCTCTGTTGTCAGATCTTTTGGCAGTGTCGTAGAATTACCGACTCCTTTTGCTTCTGCCCGGACGCTTTCTACTTCCGAATCATCGAGCCCGTTGGCAAATTCCCATAACTTTCTTCCATGACTTTTTAGATGTAATTCCAGAATCGCCGGATCTGTATTCGCCAGATCTCCGATCGTATAGATTTCCAGCTTCTTCATCGTCTCTACACTGGAACGACCTGCCATAAATAACTCTCCGATCGGCAGCGGCCACATTTTCACCGGAACTTCTTCCGGGAACAGCGTGTGCACTTTATTCGGTTTTTCAAAGTCGGATGCCATCTTTGCCAGAACTTTTCTGGAAGATATCCCCACATTTACCGTGAATCCGAACCTTTTATACACCTCATCTTTAATTTCATTCGCACCTTCCACAGGAGATGTGAACCGGTCTGCGATTTCTGTAAAATCCATGTAACATTCATCCACACTGACCTGTTCTATATGTGTCGTGTAGGTACGCAGGAAATCCATAAGTCTCCGGCTGTATTCACGGTACATCTGGTGATCCGGCGAATAACTTTTCAGATTCGGACACTTACGAAAGGCATTCGCAACAGGTTCCCCTGTACGAATGCCATATTTTTTTGCCGGAATGGATTTTGCCAAAACGATACCGTGGCGAGACTTCTGGTCGCCGCCAATGATCGCCGGTATCGTCCGGATATCCACTTTCGCTCCATTCTTTAGTTGTTCTACTGCAGTCCAGCTAAGATAAGCTGAATTGACATCTATGTGAAATATTATTCGCACACGCTCTGACTCCTTGCCACAAGCTTACCGTCTTCCACATCTATGATGATCGTATCCTGTGCGCCTACGTCGCCCTGCAGCATCAGTTTTGCTGCCAGTGTATCGACATGTTTCTGGAGGAATCGCTTCAGTGGTCTTGCACCATAATTCGGATCATATCCTCCGTCTACGACATATTTCTTCGCATCTTCGGTCAGGAAAATAGAAATCTCACGATCAGCCAGACGTTTGTTGACATCCGCTACTAATAAGTCAATAATGTCATAAATGTTATCTTTCGTCAATGGTTTGAACATAATTGTCTCATCCAGACGGTTCAAAAATTCTGGTCTGAAGTGTGCTCTTAAATCTTCCAGTACTGCGCTCTGACTTTCCTGACTGATATTGCCGTTTTCGTCCATTCCATCCAGCAGATACTGTGATCCGATATTAGATGTCATGATCAGTATCGTATTCTTAAAATCTACAGTACGTCCCTGTGAATCGGTGATACGTCCGTCATCTAATACCTGTAACAAGATATTGAATACATCCGGATGTGCCTTTTCTACCTCATCAAACAGTACAACCGAATAAGGTCTTCTTCTGACTGCCTCGGTAAGCTGACCGCCTTCATCATATCCGACATATCCCGGAGGCGCTCCGATCAGACGTGACACAGAATATTTCTCCATATACTCACTCATATCGATACGTACCATGTTATTCTCATCATCAAACAGATTCTCTGCCAGTGCTTTTGCAAGCTCTGTCTTACCTACACCGGTAGGTCCAAGGAACAGGAACGAGCCGATTGGTTTGGTCGGATCTTTGATTCCTGCTTTGGAACGGATGATGGCTTCTGTTACCAGTTCTACCGCTTCATCCTGTCCAATAACTCTCTTATGCAGTTCATCACCCAAATGTAAAGTCTTGCTTCTTTCGCTTTCATTTAATTTTGCAACAGGAATTCCAGTCCAACGGGATACGATTCTTCCGATCTCTTCATCATTGACACTTTCATGTACCAGTGAGAGATCTTCATCTTTTACTTTGGCTTCTTCATCCTCTAACTGTTTCTGGAGTTGTGGCAGTTTACCATACTGAAGTTCTGCAGCCTTTTCCAGATCATAAGAATGCTTTGCCTTTTCTATATCTTTATTAACCTGTTCAATCGCTTCACGGAGTTTCTGAACACGCTCGATACCGACTTTTTCATTATCCCATTGTGCTTTCTTTCCTGCAAATTCATCTCTGAGTTCTGCCAGTTCCTGCTGTAAATGTTCCAGACGTTCTTTACTTAATCTGTCATCTTCTTTCTTCAATGCAGTTTCCTCAATCTCCATCTGCATAATCTTACGATTCAATTCATCCATCTCTGCCGGCATAGAATCCAGTTCTGTTTTAACCAGTGCACATGCCTCATCTACAAGGTCGATGGCCTTATCCGGAAGAAAACGGTCAGAAATGTAACGATCAGATAAGGTTGCAGCTGCTACCAATGCACCGTCTGTAATCTTTACACCATGGAACACTTCATAACGCTCTTTCAGTCCACGAAGGATTGAGATGGTATCTTCAACGGTTGGTTCTTCTACCATAACCGGCTGGAAACGTCTCTCAAGAGCTGCATCTTTTTCAATATACTGACGGTATTCATCCAGTGTCGTTGCGCCAATACAGTGCAATTCTCCTCTTGCCAGCATAGGTTTTAACATATTACCGGCATCCATAGCTCCGTCTGTCTTACCTGCTCCGACAATTGTGTGTAATTCATCAATGAACAGGATGATCCTTCCGTCACTGTTCTTCACTTCTTCCAGTACTGCTTTCAGACGTTCTTCGAATTCACCACGATATTTTGCACCGGCTACCAGTGCTCCCATATCCAGAGAGAAGATCGTCTTCTCTTTCAAGCCTTCCGGTACATCACCGCGCACAACACGCTGTGCAAGCCCTTCGACAACAGCGGTCTTACCTACACCAGGTTCTCCGATGAGGACTGGATTATTCTTTGTCTTACGGGAAAGGATTCTGATCACATTCCGGATCTCGGAATCACGTCCGATGACCGGATCCATTTTCTGTTCCCTTGCTCTTTCTACCAGATCCGTACCATATTTATTCAATGTATCATAGGTATCTTCCGGGTTATCACTGGTCACTTTCTGATTGCCTCTGACGGTTGAAAGTGCCTGTAAGAATCCTTCTCTTGAAATGCCCATCTCACGGAAAAGTGCTTTTACTTCTTTGCCTGCATATTTCATAATAGAAAGAAAGAGATGCTCTACCGATACATATTCATCTCCCATTGCTTTGGCTTCATCTTCACCATGAATCAATGCTTTATTCAGATCCTGTCCGACATACTGCTGTCCGCCCTGAACTTTTGGCCGTTTCTGAATGGCTTCTTCTACTCTGTTAATGATGAGATTCTTATCCAGCCCCATCTTTTCCATCAATTTCGCAATCAAACTGTCATCCTGTGTCAGCAATGCATAGAGCAGATGCTCCTGTGCAATCTCCTGGTTGCCATAGTCCATTGCAATACGTTCACAGTTCTGTACAGCCTGCAGTGATTTTTGTGTAAATTTATTTATATTCATATAGACAACCTCCTTTTTGCTCTTGTTCTATTTGCAATATAACATTACATCTTTTTGTTAGCACTGTCAAGAGGTGAGTGCTAATTATTTGTGAAGAATTTGTGAACGCTACAAGCCATGCAAAATGGTGAAAAAAGACGCCCTGCAAAGGCGTCTTTTTTTGCTATTTTATAGGGCGACAGCCCTACAGCGAGGGAACTCTTTTCCGAGCTGTACATGGCATAACATTCTCTTTCGCACTCGATTTTCTTACCACATTTTACGACAACGACTTCTGGTTTATCTCACAGCAGTCACAGTTTCTGACAGGTTCATTTTAGACATCTGCGCCCCCGCAATCATGC
>ERZ773144.2639-NODE-2639-length-13702-cov-2.699568_pt1 | contig 13702 bp, 11 predicted proteins | sample MGYA00580849_ERZ773144 | MGnify/ENA primary metagenome ERZ773144 (study PRJEB29015, sample SAMEA2737861) | human gut metagenome | biome: human gut; feature: human-associated habitat; material: faeces | place: China | collected 2012 ...
TCTGCCCTGAGCTGACCGCCAATCTTCCCAACTGTGGGAAATCCCTGGACACCAGAAAAGCCCAACTCCCGCAGTTTATGCAAAAAACGTCTCATATCCCTGGTGGGGTCAACCCCAAATATCCCTGCTATGACCGGGGTGTTCTTCACCTGGGGAAGGATATCCTTCTCCCCCATTTCCAAAACAACCCCATTGGCATCTGTTACAGGAAGGTTTCCTGCTATTGCGGCAATTCCATTCATCCTTAACCGGCCTGAATTGTATATGCCTATCAAATCCACACCGCTGCTGTCACAGATTCTGGCTATTAGCCCGGTTCCAACCCCGCAGAACAACAGGGACTGCTTTTTAGAAATTTTTTCATAGTACCTGCCAAGCACTTCATCCCTTGTATAAATCTCAGCCATTCCTTCTCCCCCTAAAATATCCTTTTAATCTTATTTCCAGCTTCATATTTACCCTTATGCCATTTTCCCTTAAGCATGTCCCTTAGGTCACAGTACATAAGTTCATTAAAGTCCGGATCATTAATATGCAGATCCACCTGATACACCTGTATGTTCTGATTGTCCTTTTTCAAATTGCCAAGAAATCCCTCAGTAAACCGTTCTGCCCGGAATGACCATCTGGGGTTTTTTTCTGATGGAATCCAGGACGGCCCTGCACCTGGTCCGGCCCAGCCTTTCTTGATATCCGGTTTTTCTATATCATAAGCACTCCAGCCTCTCATGGGTATGAAAAAGGATACCGGGGCCGTTGCACAATTCAATTTCTTTGCAAAGTTCATACCAAGTCCATAGGCTTCATCCGGTGTGACTGTACATATCGTACAGTATGTATTATGAAAATGTGCCCTTCTCCCCTGTATGCCGTCATCTATTTCACTATTTAGCCTGTCCCCCATTTCCCCCCGGTTCCGGAAACTGGAGAAATCAACGCTTCCCGGAGACATGATCTGAGGTATCCCATTTGACGCAGCCGAACTCATCCTTCCTGGGCCAGCGTTATTAATACCTCCAAGAAGATGAGCGCTGCATTCACCCAGCGTTGTATCCGCCACAGCGGAAAAATATCCTTCGCTTATCATTGCTTCCATGGTTTTTCCGCCCTCACCATTTGCATGAAAAATCATACCGTCCACTTCGCCATCCTCGTCCAGACGTTTCATGATATATTGGGCACAGGGAGTCGTAACCCCCTGCATGGATACGGCCACCAATGGTTTGGATTGTTCATCCGTATATGAAAAATATGCTTTTGAACCTCCAGCAACAATACCCGCAGCAGTGTTTAGAATCTGACGGGATACACGGTTCAGGCCGGATTCCGTTACCGGATACATCATGGCAACATCCTTTTCCCCTATGTACTCAGCAGAATTATGCAGCATGGTTGATAAAAGTATTTTGGGAAAGCCTAATGGCAGTATTTGCATCACCTTTGACGAGATGGAACTTCCCATCCCGCCGCAATATGATATAAATCCATGTATCCTCCCCTCCTTATACAAATTGCCAACCAGCTTTGCAGCTGCATTCGTAACAACAAGGGCCGCCTCTCCCCTGCTTAAAGAAAAAATGTCTTCCGGCTTCTTTCCCACCTCCTCAAGAAGCCGCGACAGGCTTATATCTACCCATGGCTCGTCAATCTGCTTTCCCAAGCTGAATTCAATAACCAATGTATCGCAGCCATACAGACGGATTCTTTCAGCCATATATTGAATCTCTTTTCCTTTTGTATCTAAAATACCCGAAACTGCCACAACTGGTTTCATCCTATCTCCTTTCGGCTACAGCCAAATACCCCCAAAACATATCCTTAACAGAATTAAAGTCAGCACAGTCCCCGAGTCTGCTCAGGCAATCATAAATCTCCTGTATTTCTTTCTTATTAAACAGTCGGGACAGACAGTCTGAAAACTTCGCATATTGTTCTGATTGTGAAAGTGTTTTCTCCCGCTCACCCTTTGCATATTCCCCCATATATTCCTGATATGTACCATCCTTAAAATATACCTTCAGACAACTTGCAAAATTTGAGCCAGGATGGAAATCACTTTTCTCATATATATAAATCCTGTTTATAAAATTCCTGGCTGTTACATCTATCCCTGCCCCATCCAGGAAATACTCAGTTTTCATATCGCCATATATCAATGAAAGCGCGACGCAGTAAGCCGTACTGAATTTGGCCTGTTCCGTATTTTCCGGAATCCTGTAAGCATCCAACCTCCATGCCGCAGAATCCACATAACATTCCACATAGTCCACATCATCAAGGGAAAAACCCAGAATACCGTGTATCCATATGGCACCATCAACCGCATTATGATTGCTTCTACATGTAGGATATGGTTTTTGAATGATACCTGGTGTAAGGAGGAAACTTTCCTTACAGTCAAATGCTCCTAAAACCATATCCTTATTAAATTCCCTCGTAAAACAGCTGGCAAATCCATTCATGGATTCAAAAACGTCATGAGAAGACATAATCCCTTCTTTGGCCAGACCTGCACATCTTATGCCTTTCATACACAGGTGTCCGGTTGTAATGTTTTTTGCGCCTGTCCCATAATTCCCCTTTGTCCCGCCAGCTTCGCAGCTTGCAATCCCAAGTGCCGAACATGTACGCTCCACATCCAGGTTTAACAGCCTTGCGGCGGCGGCTGTGGCTCCGAATATTCCAAATACAGTGGTTGGATTCCAGGCATGGCCCATATTTTCCCTGCCTAGGCCGTATCCCAGTCTCATAGACACCTCCATGCCTGTAATATATGCATCAAGCATCTCAGCACCTGATTTGTGCATGGCTTCCCCTATCGATAAAATAACCGGGAATACCGGTATGCTGGGATGTCCTCCCCCCGCTGCAGCCATATCATCAAAATCACAGTCATGAGCTGATATGGCGTTTGCAAACGCAGCATTTTCCATATCTGCCTTAAACGGCTCTCGGCAGTAAACAGTAGACTGGCTTTTACCTGATAGCTTTCTTACATAATTTATGGATGAGAGAGGAGTACGCTCCGTACATCCCAGAAGCATACAGCCAAATGAATCCAGGAAACACCGTATTGCAACATTTATTATATCCTCGCCATAATGCCTGTCACGGCAGACAAATTCGGCTGCCTTTTCTGATATGTACATAAATCTCCCCCTGCCTTCTACAATGGTTCAATATCCCGATGCGTGTAAACAACAAATACTTTAAGTATCCCATTGGAATAATTACCTGTGGAATGTAGCTGTCCCCGGTCCATCCATAACACATCCCCTGGATTAACTTCAAAGGCCTTTTCCGCCCCATCTTCCAGGATATATCTGTGTATCCCCGTCCCCTCCAGAATCAAAATGATTTCTTCTGAATCCTGATGGATGTGCGGTTCATGCCCCTGTCCAGGATATATTTTTAAAATACCACTTGTAAGATACGGACTATCCGTTACAGCAGGAAAAGTCAGCCAATGTATTTCCCCTCCCCATGGCGTATGCCTCATCGGAACATTCTTCTCTGATACCACATTTGCCCATTCTCCCATAATCCACCTTCTTCCAATATTTATTTATATCCCAACATTGATGGCAGCCACACAGACAGCCCAGGTATGAATATGATCATCAGCAGGACAGCCATGCTTGTAATCACAAAGGGGATGATAGGCTTTATGACTCTTGACATGGGACAGTCTGCTATCTGACATCCCACAAACAAATTCAATGCCATAGGTGGGGTAATAAGACCAATTGCCAGACAGAAGATAACAATCATACCAAAATGGGTTTCCCCAAATCCAAGCGTAGTTGCAATTGGAAGCATGATTGGAACCATAAGTATAATGGATACAGACATGTCCATCAGCATTCCCATGATAAGAAGCAACACTACAATCAGCATAAGGACTATCCACTTATTATCCGAAACGCCCAAAATGGCCCTCGAAATCTGCCCTGGTATCTGTAACAATGTAAGCAGCTTTCCAAAGTAACTTGCAAAAGCAACAATTACCAGTATTTTTCCTGCCGTCATGGCAGATCCAACCGCTATCTTTGGAAGATCAGAGAACTTTATCTCATGGTAAATAAATATGCTTACAAAAGCCCCGTAGATAATGGCAACTGCAGCTGCCTCCGTTGGAGTAAATACACCTGAATAGGTTCCGCCCAGGATGATAAACGGCATAATAAGACCAGGTATCACGCTGATTACAGTCTGAACCGGAGTTTTTGTGTTCTCCTGGGCAGGTTCTATCCCTTCTATTTCAATTTCTTCGGCTGTATTTAACCATTTTTTTATCTGCATCTTATTTAATATGACAAATGCTACCGTAGCCAGCAATCCCGGTACAACACCTGATATAAACATTTTACCTATCGATGCATTTGCCGTGACACAGTACAATACAATCGGTACACTGGGCGGTATTAAAATGCCCAGATATCCCGCAGCAGATGACAAAGCTGTGGCGTATTCCCGTTTATATCCATTCCTAATCATCTCAGGCACCATCAGGCCTCCGATTGCCGCAACTGCCGCTGCGGCCGATCCGGATATCGCTCCAAAGAATGCACAGGCAACAATACAGATGGTTCCAAACGCACTGACAGAATCTTTAAAAAACAGCTTTGCAAAGTCCACCAGACGTTTGGAGACACCGCCTTTAAGCATGATATCCCCGGCAAAGATAAAAAAGGGGATTGCTAAAAGTGAAAATGAATCAATACCTCCATACGTTGTTGAAGCAATCAGATTGGGATTGACCCCTGTAAAGAAGCTTTGATAGAACAATCCTCCCACGACAAATGAAAATGCTACAGGAAGCCCCAGCAACACCAGAGCCAGGAATATACCAAACAGTACCATTACTCATCTCCCCCTTTCCTGCAGCGTTGAACCTTAACCGCTATATTTTTAGAACAGAATAATACAGAACTGATGGCACAGACAATGGTCGAACAGTACATCATCCACATGGGTATCTGCAATACAGGGGATACCATCCCGCTTTTAATAGATGCTTTTATCTGAAAAAAGTTATAGTATGCAAAACATGCCATTCCTGCCAATATAAAAACATTTAAGATGATATTGGCGTCAAATTTTTTAAACTTATGATTTAAATGATTTGGAACAAAATCAATATTAATATGAGACTCATCGTTAACAGCCAGCGCCCCCACAATAAACGTCATCCAAACCATCAGATAGCGTGTCACTTCTTCCAGCCAGGTAATAGAATAAAAGAGGAAATACCTTGTAAGAACACCCGTAAAAGCCAGAACCGACATGAACAATAGCATCCAGCCTATACAGAACTTCATGAATCTTTCCAATATCCTGCATATCATTAGTAATAGCTGCATGTAATCCCCCTTCCTTCTTACAATACATTGCTATTTACGTTCAGCAATTTCATCTTGAATCCGTTTTAGCAGGTCCGTATCAATCCTGTCATTGAATTTATCCCAAAGGGATTCCCCAATATCAACAAATTGCAGCCTCTCTTCATCCGTCAGGCGATGCAGTTCCATGCTTTCCGATGCTTCCATTTCATCCAGGATACTGGCTTCCAAATCCCAGCAGCCTTTATCCGCCTCGCGGCACATGGTATATATCTCATCTGCAAGATAATCCCTATCCGCTGCATCAAGACCATCCCACCAGGACTGATTTGCAAAAACAGCATTTAATTTTAGCAGATGATTATCATCTGTATAATATTTAGTGACCTCATCATATCCCCCGGTCATTGTAATAATTGCGCCAAAATCATGACCATCCACTACTCCGGTCTGCAGGGCCGTATATACCTCATTGGATGCCATTGTAGTGGGCGATGCGCCGCAGGCTTCTACCAGGGCCAGGTCACACTGGTTCTCCGGCACCCTCATTGTCAGCCCTTTCATATCATCCGGACATGTAATCGGCCTGGTGCTGTTTGCGAATGAATTGTAGCCATTGTCCTGCCACCCCAGGCATACCGTACCTTTTGCAGAGAGATCCGCTACCAGATCCTTTGCTATACCATTGGATTCATCCAACAGCACATCAATGGCAATCTGGGCAGACGGCCATAAAAAGGGCAGGTCACTGACAAGCAGTCCCTCATCAAATGAACCCAATGTAGATGTTGGCACAATACACATCTGGATTGTACCATCGATTGTCTGTTGAAATAATTCCAGTATATTACCCATCTGGGCATTGTCATAAACAGTTATAGTAATATTACCATCTGTCTCTGTTTTTACTTTATCTGCAAATGCCCTATATGCAATATTCTGTGGATGGCTGGATGGGGCCACATTACAGAATGCTATATCTATCTTGGCGCCACTTCCTTTTGTTCCGTCTGTATCAGCCGCAGATGTATCCTTGGCTTTTTCCTGATTATCCGAATCTGCCTGAACCTGTTTCTCTGTCTGTGGTGGCTGGCCCGTTGTCTTGCTATCGGAAGAACAGGCTGTCATTGTCGCTACCATTACTGCGCTTACCAAAACTAATAACATTTTTTTCATATCCTCACCTATCATCCTTTCAAATCGTAATTACTGGATTTGTGTGCCACGTTGCAATATTCATAGAGGTTCCCTGGTCTTAAAAGTTCTTTGGTGTTATAGCCTCCCCCCTCTCTTAATATTTTTGTACATCTGCACAAGCGTCTACCAAAATCATAGTTTAATAGTTGTGGTTTTTCCATAAAGAAATTTATTTCAATAGTCGTTTTATTGATAATATGTATAGAAATTATTTTCAATAATTCTTTTTAGGCGCGGATTTTTTATACTTTTTAGTAAGCCCTGATATACTGCTTATATAAAATATCAACATGGATAACATAACATCAGACAATTCCAATTTGTCTCTTTATTTACGGAGGAATTACTATGATAGGAGAAACATATATGCCATCCACCTGGCTGGCATTGAAAACCGCCCAGTTATATTATCTGGAAAACATGTCACAGAAAGAAATCGCATCTATACTTAACATCTCAAACGTAACGGTTTCACGCATGCTTCAGCGTGCAAAGGACCTGGGAATCATCCAGTTTTCCATTGCAGATGCATACCAATCCGCTTTAACTCTTGGGAATAAAATCAAGAACCGCTATTCCCTTAATGATGTCATTGTGGTGTCTCTGGATTTTAGGAATATAATCAATAAAAACATGTCCATAAAGCAGCTGACCGCCCTGGAGGGAGCCCGTTACCTGCAGCGGATTATCAAAGATAATGATATACTCGGATTGGCATGGGGCCGGACCATGTATTATTTAATCCATTACTTAAACCCCTGTCAAAAAGCAGGTACTTCTTTTGTTACGTTACATGGAAATCTTGGAAATTATTTAGAAGAACTTGAAGCCCAGAACCTGGTACACCGCGCCTCCATGGCATTTGGCGGAGCCCAGACAGCCGGACTATACATGACGGACTGCAGGCCTCAGAAGAGATTTTAAATATCATTAATAAAAAGCCGGATATCGTAAAAATATCCCAGCTGCTGGACCGCACTACGATAACCGTAAGCGGAATAGGTTCCTTTTATCCAGAGGCAACATCCCCATTAGCCAATTCATCTTATCTTTCAGCCTACGAACTTCAGGAACTAAAGGATGAAAATGTTTACGGTGATCTTCTTCTGCGTTTTTTTAACGAAAAGGGTGAGGAATGCAATACAAGTTTAAAAAATAGGACTTTATCCATATCCTTTGAGGATTATAAAAAAATCCCCTGCAAAATCATTGTTGCAAGCGGTGAATACAAAGCCTATACCCTAAATGCCGCCTTAAAGGGCGGACTTGCCAATGTTCTGGTAATCAGTGAGGACCTCGCATTACGACTGACCGAATTAATCTAAATATGTTATAGGTATTTTTTTCAATATGGTTTTTTAGCAAAATACCATATTGAAAAACCTTTCTTTATTGTACTCTAACCGCATCAAGTATATGATGATGTCAAAATCACCCACTCATTTATCTTCATAAACATTGAAAGGAGATTAAAAGTATGTATATTGATCCGATTTTAGTACAGGCACCAGAAGGGTTAGAAAAAGAGAGGTTCATCATTGCCACCTATTATTGTGCCGCAAAGCGCAGTACCAACATGCTAAAGTTCGCAGCCGCCTTAGCTGTGGAACAGACCTGCGGTACATGGATTAAAGTTCCCGGAGAAACCCCGGAAGTCAGAGAACTTACCATGGGACGTGTAGTCGGCGTATATGAGGCACCATCCTATCAAGGAACCATGCCCAATGACGTAAATGAACGCCATTTCATCATCCGCATTGCTTATCCCTGGAAAAATTTCGGGCCTCAATTTTCTATGATGCTAAGTACTGTTATTGGAAATATTTCCAGTTCAGGTAAAGTTAAACTGCTGGATCTTGAATTTCCACAGGAGTTCCTGAAGTTCTTCCCAGGCCCTAAATTCGGGATTCAGGGAATCCGTGATATTATTGGGGTACATGACAGACCGCTCCTTAATAACATGATTAAACCATGTACAGGCCTCAGCCCGGAAAAGACAGCTGAACTTGCCTATCAGGCAGCTGTGGGTGGTGTAGATATCATTAAGGATGACGAATTAGTTGCCAATCCTCCCCATTGTCCACTGATAGAACGTGTGAAAGCTGTCATGCCGGCAATCCAGAATGCTGATAGGATAAAGGGCGAAAAGACCTTATTTGCATTTAACATCACGGACCGCGCCGACCGCATTAAGGAAAATGCACTCAAAGCACTTGAAGCAGGTGCTAACTGCCTTATGCTGAATTATGCCACAGTTGGATTAGATGCTGCCAGAATGATTACGGAAGACCCGGAAATCGATGTCCCAATTCTTGGGCACTCAGATTATGTGGGAGCCAGTACTGCATGTGAATGGTGCGGAACATCTACCAAACTGATGAACGCTAAGCTTCCAAGGCTGGCCGGATTGGATATGATCATTGCCCTGAGCCCATATGGCAAATTCCCAATGCTTATGGATACCTTCATAGACTGCGGATATACCATGACAATTCCTATGGGAAATATTAAACCGATTTTTGCAATGCCTGGCGGCGGAACCACCCAGGGCCATATAGAAGATATTATGAATAAATTCGGAAATGATGTAATCATTGCGGCCGGCGGTGCCATCCACGGACACCCAATGGGCCCGGCAGCAGGTGCCCGTGCATTCCGGCAGGGTATTGATGCTGTCCTGGCAGGACAGGGCCTTGAAGAAGCTGGAAAGCAATATGAAGAACTTAGGGCCGCATTAAATGCCTGGGGAATATATAAAGAAGACCAGGGTGGGAATTATGACTTGAAAGGTTGATTTAAACATAAACACTGTATCCCATACCCCGGATAACAGGCGCAGGCAATCAGGAATAACAAGTCCTGACTTAAAAGAAAAATAGAAGGGTCATCAGATGCAGAATCTGATGACCTCCTCTCCCCTACACATCCTCATAATGCAGAATCCGCTTACGGATCTGGCTATATTTAAGTATCTCCGTATCCACATACTCCCATGTATACACAGCCGCGGTCCCTTCCTCGTCAAAGTTTACCCCCTTTAGAAGCAGGAATGCCTTGGGTGCAATCCCGGCAGCCTTTAAGAGCCGGTCCAGCAGCGCGTCATCCCGGCTGTATACTGCGTTCAGCTCCACCTTATCCCATTCCAGCTTCCTGCCGCTGGCCTTATACATAAAATAGAATACGGAATTAACATAATGGTCCAGTTCCGCCATATCCACATCCTTCAGGTATGAAAGAGGGATAAAGTCCCTGGTAACCGCGCATATCTGCTTGTCCGCATAGAATATCTTATCGCACACCAGGGCGTCACTACCCTCTTCTATATCCAGGTGCCCGGCCACATCCCGGTCCGCCTTCATGATCCAATGGTCAATCATCTCCACCCTTGGCTCATAGCCGCTGTTCCTTATCATATCTGCAAAATGCATCACCGGGTTAAAGCTGGCCTTCATTTCAAAAAAGCTGCTGTTGACAAACGTGCCCTTCCCGTGCTTGCGGAATATCATGCCCTTGGCAGACAGATCATCCAGCACACTGCGCAGGGTAATACGGCTGACGCCTAACATCCGGGCCAGTTCTTCCTCCCTTGGCAGCTTCCTGTTAACAGCCAGGTCCATGTGTTTTATAAAACGCACAAGTTCTTCTTCCACCTGCAATTTTAAATCGGTTTTCCTGACCCTTCTGGGCACGGATTCCACCATATCATCTTCCGTCATCTGTCCCCTCCTGCAATTATAATGTCTTTCCTCATTATACCCCCTATCAAACCATTTGGCTACCAAAATAAGCCGCACCCTGTCCATGTAAAACAGGGTGCGGCCCACGGCGTCATGTTACAGCCCCGAATACCGCCCGGCGTAAATCGGCAGGGCGGTATTCGTACAGCCTTCCTTATCCAATCATACCAGCTGTCTCTTAATCCTCTCTTCCTCCGCTTTCTTATCTTCCAGCGGATACCACATGGGGTCGGCGATATCGATACAGCAGGCCTCGCCCGGGGAAAATACCACCCGGTGAGGCGTCTCCACCTTCACCAGCTGTTCCCCCACCGGCACCAGGTACTCGGTCCTGTCTGTCAGGAATATCCTTTTTTCCACATGGGTCCTAAAGCCCTGGTCCGATGTGAGCCGGATGGCGTTGGGCCTTGTGGCAACCACCATTTCGCTGGCCGCGTCAGCCGGAACAGCCAGGTGAAGGGGCTGGCTAAAATCTCCCTTGGGATACACCCTGCCGTCCTTTATGACCACGTCCATAAAGGTGGATTCGCCCAGGAAACTGTGGACAAACCTGGAGTTTGGTTTTCTGTAAAGATTCTCAGGCGTGTCAATCTGCATGATCCGTCCCATGTCGCATACCATCATCCGGTCGGAGATGGCCATGGCCTCGGACTGGTCATGGGTTACAAAGATAATGGTAAAATTAAACTTCCTCTGGAGCTCCTTAATCTCAAAACGCATGGACTCCCTAAGCTTGGGATCCAGATTGGAAAGGGGCTCATCCAAAAGCATGACCTTGGGGTTGGTGACAATGGCCCTGGCCAGGGCGATACGCTGCTGCTGTCCCCCGGAAAGGTCGGAAGGATAAACCTCCTCAAGCCCATCCAGGCTGCAGTGGTGCAGGGCCTCCTTCACCCGTTTTGCAATATCCGTCTTATTGACCTTCTGGATCTTAAGGGGAAATGCCACGTTGTCAAATATATTCATATGAGGCCACACCGCAAAGGCCTGGAACACCATTCCCAGCCCCCTCTCCTCGGGCGGCACATACAGATTCCTGGATTTGACCGACACCGGTCTGCCGCAGAGATGGATTTCCCCTTCTGACAGATCCTCAAATCCAGCTATCATACGCAGCGTAGTGGTCTTGCCGCAGCCGGAAGGTCCCAGGAAGGAGAAGCACTCACCTTCCTTAATGGCCAGATTAAAATCATCGACCGCAGTAACCGTGCCCATGGTCCTGGTTGTGAAGCGTTTTGTAACATGCTGTAATATTACCTGTTCCTGTGCCATGATGTTACGCCCCCTTCCTGTCCTTGGTGATTTGTGTAACAATTGTATTACATATGATAATGATTAAGATTGCCAGTGACGCCAGGGCCGATGCCTGGGGTATCATGCCCGCGTCACGCAGGGAGTAAATCTGTACGCCCAGCGTCCTTGTATACGGCCCATACAGAAGGATGGAGGTGGTCAGCTCCCTCATGGCCGGAAGGAATATCAAGAAGAAACCCGATACCATGGCCGGCCGGATTAAGGGCAGCGTGATATCCTTCAGGGATTCCGTATGGGAGGCGCCGCAGGCCCTGGACGCCTCCTCCAGGGAAGAGTTCACCTGCTGCAGGGAGGCGGACGCGCTCTTCATGGAAAAGGACAGATACCTTGCCATGTATGCCACCAGGATAATCCAGATGGTATTGTAAAGCTTGATTCCGAAAATGGACCCTGACCAGGAAAGGATGACGCCGATTGCCAGCACCGTACCCGGTATTGAGTACGGAAGCACGGAAAGGATCTCCAGGACGCCTTTTCCCTTTGGCTTAATGCGGTTGATTACGTACGCAACCATAACGCCCAGGAACATACACACGATTCCGGCCGTCACGGACAGGAACAGCGAGTTCTTGATGGAATCCAGGGTTGCCGGGGAGGTCAGTACCTTCTGATAATTCTTCAGGGAGAAGTTCTCCGGTGTAAGCGGCAGTCCATATGCATTTACAAGGGCTACCAGGAATATCATCACCAGCGGGACCACCACAATCACCACCAATGTCAGGCAGGCAAATGCCAGCAGGGGGTATTTTGCGCCTCTAAGCTTAATCAGAGTGGGCCGCATGGATTTACCCTTGATGATATCGTAGCTTCCGGAACTTAACACCCGCTTCTGGATTACCAGGGCCACTGACACCACCGCCACCAGAAGGATGGAAAGGGCAGCGCCCTGGCGGATTCCCTCAAAGCTTCCCGAGGATTTATATATCAGGGCATAAATCATGGTTGGCAGCGTATAAATATTCTTTGAAAAGCCAAGGATGGAGGGCACCCCGAAATGCGCCAGCGAGGAAATCAGTATCAGCAGCGCGCCTGCGGATATGGCAGGCTTTACAAGGGGGATTGTGATTTTCGCAATGACCTGGCCCTGCTTTGCGCCCGCAATCCTGGCCGATTCCTCCAATGTGGGGTCCATACGCTCCAGCGCGCTGACCACCTGCATGAATACAAATGGGAAGTAATAGGAACACTCCACAAAGATAATGCCGCCAATGCTGTTAATGTTAATGGGCGCATTGGCCAGATGGAAAGTGGCCATCAGCCATTTATTCACATAACCGGCCCTGCCGGAAAAAAGCAGATCCCATGCCATGGCCCCGAAAAACGGCGGGAACATATAAGGAATCGTGAACATGGCCCTCATGAATCCTTTGGCCGGGATATCGCTCCGCCCAAGGAGCCATGCATAGAACAGGCCCATAATGGTGCCGAACAAAGTAACTGCCAGGGCAATCACAATGGTATTCCACATTGCCTTCAGGTTATCTACATTTCCTATGACCGATACGAACAGGCTGATATCAAACTTATTCTCATAGAAAAACGCATTGTAAACGATCATAAAGATCGGGATCGCCACAATGACCAGAAGCAATACAAAGCTGAGGCCCGTCATGGCCTGGTCCAGGCCGAACTTCCTGCCCTCCATGGCAGCCAGCTCCGAGCCGCTTGTCATGGCACGCCGTCTCCTGAATGTCATAGGTTTTCCTCCTTTCCAACTGCAGGATAAAACTCAGGGCTTATGAATTTAAGACCCACGGTTTCCCCTTCCCGCTCCACCGTGCCTGCCTGATTGGCGTCAAAGGCATTTTTCTGAACACGGATCTCCTTGCCGTTAAAATCCACAAAATAATCATACTCGCTACCCAGGAATACGGAGCGTTTTACCGCTGCCTTCAGGGGTGATGCAGAGTCAAACGTAATGTTATTGGGGCGCACGCCCATGTCCACGGTTCCCGCCTGTTCATACTGTGCAGGCACCTTCCCGTCAAATACCATCTTTCCGTTGCCGGAAAAGCACCAGTCCTTTCCCTTTTTGCACAGTGTGAAGAAATTGGAAACACCGATAAACTCAAATACAAACCGGTTGGCGGGCCGGAGTATGATATCCTCATC
>ERZ773144.2649-NODE-2649-length-13667-cov-3.305833_pt1 | contig 13667 bp, 8 predicted proteins | sample MGYA00580849_ERZ773144 | MGnify/ENA primary metagenome ERZ773144 (study PRJEB29015, sample SAMEA2737861) | human gut metagenome | biome: human gut; feature: human-associated habitat; material: faeces | place: China | collected 2012 ...
TCCGCCGTCGCCCGGTCGTCGTATCTGCTCTCGTCCCGCACCATCGGCTATGCTTTTTCTTCGACCCAGTTCTTGAACAGTTCGCCGCGGTTCTCGTAATTCCGGAAAAGATCGAAACTCGCGCAGGCAGGCGACAGCAGCACCGCATCGCCGGGACGCGCCGCGGCCTTCGAGGCCGTCATGGCCGCTTCGAGCGAATCGGTCGAGACCACCTCCGGGACCACGCCCGTGAACTCCCGGACCAGTTTGGCGTTATCGAGACCCATGCACACCAGCGTGTGCACCTTCGCCCGGGCGAAGGCCTTCAGCGGCTCGTAATCGTTGCCCTTGTCGGTCCCGCCGGCGATCCACACCACGGGGCGCGTCATGCTCTCCAGCGCATAGTAAACCGAATCGACGTTGGTGGCCTTCGAGTCGTTGATCCACAGCACGCCGTCCTTTTCCGCCACGGGTTCGAGCCGGTGTTCGACGGGCGCGAAGGCGTAGAGCGATTTGCGGATCTTCGCCGGGGCGACGCCCGCCGCAAGGGTCGCGAGGGCCGCGGCCATGGCGTTGTAGGCGTTGTGAAGCCCCTTGATCTGCAACTTTGCGGTGTCGATCTCCACCGACGCCTTGCCGGCCGTTGCGGTGAATTTTCCGTCGCAGAGAAACGCGTCGCCCGCACCGCTCGCCACGGCGTTTTTAGCGGCGAAGGGCAGCTGGCGCATCCTCAAATCGTACTTCGGAATCTCGTTCCAGATCACCTCGTCATCGCCCGAGTAGACGAACCAGTCGCGCGAGGTCATATTCTGCACGATTCTCATTTTCGAGTCGGCATAGTTCTGAAAACAATGGTCGTAGCGGTCGAGGTGATCGGGCGTAATGTTCATCAGCACCCCGACATGCGCCCGGAACCGATACATTCCGTCCAACTGGAAAGAGCTCAATTCCAGCACATACCAATCGTAGTCGCCCGTAGCGACCGACCAGGCGAAACTCTCGCCGATGTTGCCGCCGAGGGCGACGTTCATCCCCGCGTCGCGCATGATCTTGTAGATAAGCGACGTGGTGGTGGTCTTCCCGTTCGATCCGGTGATGCAGATACATTTGGCCTTGCCCATATAGCGGCCCGCGAACTCCATTTCGGAGATCACCGGAATGCCCGCCTCGCGGATCTTGCGCACCATCGGGGCCGTATCGGGAATGCCGGGCGACTTGACGACCTCCGTGGCCGCGAGGATGCGCTCCTCGGTGTGGCCGCCCTCCTCGTAGGGGACCTCCCATTCGTCCAGCTTGGCCTTGTAACGGTCGGCAATGCGCCCCGCATCGGAGAGGAAGACCCCGAACCCCTTCTTTTTGGCGAGGATCGCGGAACCGTAGCCGCTGATTCCCCCGCCCAGAACGACGATCTGTTTCATATTATCTTATTTTCAGCGTTACCAGCGTAATGGCCGCCAACAGCAGCGAGATGATCCAGAAACGGAGAACGATCTTGGTCTCGAAGATGCCCTTTTTCTGGTAGTGGTGGTGGACCGGAGACATCAGCAGGATGCGACGCCCTTCGCCGTAGCGGCGTTTGGTGTACTTGAACCAGCCGACCTGCATCATCACCGAGAAGCTCTCCACGAGGAAGACGCCGCACAGCAGCGGCAGCAGCAGCTCCTTGCGGATGCAGAGCGCGAAAACGGCGATCACGCCGCCGATGGCCAGCGAACCCGTGTCGCCCATGAAGATCTGGGCCGGGAAGGAGTTGTACCACAGGAAACCCACCAGCGCCCCCACCAGCGCCGCGGCGAAGACCACCATCTCGCCGCTGCCCGGGATGTACATGATATTGAGGTAGTCGGCATAGACGATGTGGCCCGAAAGATAGGCCAGCACCCCCAGCACGGCGACGATCGGGACCGAAACTCCCGTCGCCAGACCGTCCAGGCCGTCGGTGAGGTTGGCGCCGTTCGACACGGCCGTCACCACGAAGATCACCATCAGAACGAAGACCAGCCAGGCTGCCTCTTCCTTATATTCGCCTGCCCAGTTGACCAACTGCGCATAATCGAAATTGTTGTTCTTCACAAACGGGATCGTCGTCTTGGTCGACTTCTTTTCAACCGTATGGTAACGGACTTCCTCGATCACATTGTCATGCCGCACTTCCATATTCTCCTTGATTACCACATCGGGGCTCATAAAAAGCACCAGGCCGACGATCAACCCCAGACCGATCTGTCCGATAATCTTGAACTTGCCATGCATGCCTTCCTTGTTCTTCCGGAACACCTTGATATAGTCGTCGGCAAATCCCAACGCCCCTAACCAGATGGTCGTCACCAGCATCAGGATCACATAGATATTGGTCAGCTTCGCACAAAGCAAGGTCGGCACCACAATCGCAATGATAATGATGATACCTCCCATCGTCGGCGTCCCTTTCTTACTCATCTGCCCTTCCAGGCCGAGGTTACGCACCGTCTCGCCGATCTGCAACATTTGCAGCTTGTCGATGATACGGCGTCCGATAGCCGTCGAGATGAACAAGGACAGGATCAATGCCAGGGCGGAACGGAATGATACATACTTGAACATACCGGCACCCGGAAAATCGAGCTGATCCAAATAATTAAACAAATAATACAACATAAAAACTTCGTTTTTCAGTTGAGAGTTGAAAGTTAAATACTGCTGAATATAACTTTCACCTTTCAACTCTTAAATATTTCTTTTAACTGTTCCCGGTCGTCAAAATGATGCTTCACGCCTTTTACTTCCTGGTAATCTTCATGGCCCTTGCCTGCAACCAGAATCACGTCGCCTTTCCTGGCGAGCATAGTGGCTGTTTTGATCGCCTGCGCACGGTCCGTAATGCAGAGCGTATGTTCCATATCGGCAGCATTCAGGCCGGCCACCATATCTTTAATGATCTCATCCGGTTCCTCGAAACGGGGATTGTCGGAGGTCAGGATCAGCTGATCGCTCAACTTGGCTGCCTCCTTCGCCATGATCGGGCGCTTTCCTTTGTCGCGGTTGCCGCCACAGCCAACGACCGTGATCACACGGCCGTTGCCGTTCAACACCTCATGGATGCTGTTGAGCACGTTCGTCAATGCGTCAGGCGTATGGGCATAGTCCACGATTGCCGTATATCCCGATGGAGACTGGATCGTCTGGAAACGACCGGAAACCGAATGCAGATCGCTCAACACCACCAACACTTCTTCCGGATCTTTGCCTAACGAAACAGCAGCTCCATACACTGCCAACAGGTTATAGGCATTGAAACGGCCGACAAAGCGTGTCATCACCTCACGCCCGTTAACCAGCATTTCAGTCCCTTCGAAATGGGATTCCAATATCTTTCCTTTGAAATCGGCCAATGTGCGAAGCGAATAGGTCAGCTTCCTGGCAGCCGTATTCTGCAACATGACAAGACCGGCTTTGTCGTCCGCATTCGTAAGTGCAAAAGCCGAAGCAGGCAGATCATCGAAGAATTTCTTCTTGGCTTTCAAGTAATTCTCGACTGTCTTATGATAATCCAAGTGATCACGCGTCAGATTGGTAAAGATACCTCCGTTGAACGACAGGCCACTGATACGCTTTTGGTCGATCGAATGCGAACTGACTTCCATAAAAGCATACTCGCAACCGGCTTCCACCATCCGAGCCATCAGATTATGAAGGGTGACAGGGTCAGGCGTCGTATGATCAGTCGGGATTGCTTCGCCATCGATATAATTGCAAACGGTAGAGAGCAATCCTACTTTATGCCCCATCTTCCGGAACATCTCGTACAGGAGTGTCGCAATTGTCGTCTTTCCGTTCGTGCCGGTCACTCCAACCAATATCAGATTGTCCGAAGGATTCTCATACCAGGCAGAAAGTGATTTGCCTAAAGCATCCGCCGAATCTTTCACCCGGATAAAAACCGGTTTGCTTTCGGATACCTGTATGTCTTCATCCGAAAGAGCAGGAATTTCCTCGCAAACGATTGCGGCAGCCCCTTTCCCGATCGCGCTTTGGATATAATCATGGCCATCTACGGTCGTACCCCGAACCGCCACAAACAAAAAGCCTTTTTCCACTGTACGGGAATCAGACTGAATACCGGAGATCTCCACGTCGGTGTTTCCTACGACCTCAAGCACTTCCAACGGATGAATAAGTTCTTTTAGTTCCATAGCCTATTTTAATGTTAATGAAACGGTTTGTCCTTTCGAAACCCGTGAACCGGGAGATACGGATTGAGAAGATACCCGCCCCATACCATTCAACGAAGCCCGTAATCCAACGCTTTCCAACAGGTAAACGGCGTCTTTCGCTCCCATGCCAACCACATTCGGCACCAATCCTTCGCGGATAGGGATATCTTTCAGTTCCACATCTTCCCTGCCGTCCTCACGCTTAGCCGTCACCCATTGGGTTTCGATACTGTCGCTATCGGCTTCTATATCGAGTTTGTCCAAAACATATTCCAACGCTCCCCGTTCACCGGCTTTCGGCTGCGGCAACGTCACTGCCAATGAATCCTTTTCCATGTCGCGGATATCGAATGACATATGGCTGGCATAGACCTTCTCGGCTATCGCCTTCACTACGCCGCCTGACATCGTGCCTCCCGAAGGATAGCCGTTGCGCGGCTGACGGATCACGACGATGCAGGAATATTTCGGTTCGTCGGCCGGGAAATAGCCGCAGAAGGCGACCTGGTGGCCAGCCTGGCGGTAAACACCTCCCGAAGCGATCTGGGCCGTACCGGTTTTACCGGCAATACGGACAAAGTCAGAATGGACGGCCTTGCCGGTTCCTTTTTCCACTACGCCTAACAACATATCCTTTATCATATTCAGCGTACGCTCCGAGCAAATGGATTCCCGGATCACTTCAGTAGAGAAGCTCTGCACGGTCTTGCCGTTGTGCATGATTTCTTTTGTAAAGATCGGACGCACCATCTTACCGTTGTTGGCAATCGCATTATAGAAGGCAAGCGTATAAATCGGCGGGATCTGAGTCTCATACCCGAAAGACATCCACGGCAGAGCAGTCTTCGACCAGTAACGTACAGTGTCGTCCGGCCGGCGGATTTTAGCACGGCCCGCTCCAGGGATTTCCAGACGGAGGTCTTCATTCAAACCGATACGGTAAAGCCCTTCCACATACTTAGTCGGATTCTTTTCATATCCTTTCAGGATCGTCTTGGCCACCCCGATATTGGAGGAATACCAAATAGCCTGTTCCACCGAAATACGGCCGTAACCGCCTTTATGGTTATTATGATCCGTCATACGGGCTCCTTTATACATATAGATACCGTTGCCGACATCGACCGTATCGCCGGGCTGGCAGACACCATCTTCAAGCGCCACCATGATGGAGGCGACTTTAAAGGTCGAACCGGGTTCCGTTTCGTCTGCCACGGCATGGTTGGTATCCTCGCCGTAGACGCCTTCACGAATACGCCCCATGTTGGTAATGGCTTTCACCTCGCCTGTCGCGACTTCCATGACGACAGCCGTACCCGATGCAGCGTCGATCTTTTTCAGCATGTCAAGCAACGACTTCTCGGCTATATCCTGGATATTGATGTCGATCGTCGTGCGGATATCCATTCCTTCCACCGGATCGACCTCTACAACATTCGTCCATCCTCCACCGAGACGGCGTACGGAATTCAGGCCGGCTACGCCGTGGAGCAAAGTATCGTATTGCAATTCCAGACCGTTCTTTCCCTTTGTCAGTCCTGTTTTAGGATCGATATCGCGGAACGTATCGCCGATCGTACGGGAGGCCAATGTCCCGAACGGCTTCTGCCGTTCGACCATCTCCCGCGTGTAGAAGCCGCTCTTGAACCGTCCCAAACGGAAAAACGGGAATTTCTTTATTTCCTTCAAGTCGGAATAGGAAACTTTACCGTCACAAACGGGGAACTGGCGGCTTTTCTTCTTCAGACCATTCAGCAGGTAATTCTTATATCCGACAGGCGTCCTGTCTTTCAATTTGCGGGAAAGGTAAAAAGAAAGGGAGTCGATCCCGTTATGTTTACTTTTCAGAAGCGTATCCAAGCTGTTCCACTTCTTGGTCGGATGGGTATAGCAATCTGCGTTGAAATCGATATACAGATAAAAGCAAGGCACACTGGTCGCCATCAGCTTGCCGTCGGAAGAATAGATATTTCCACGGCTGGGATAGATCAGGCGGTTCGGACGCTTCTGGCTCTCGGCCACCTTCATCCAAGTCTCCCTTTCCACAAAAGCCGTATCGAAGGCACGCACCAAGATGCCTATTGCTACCAATCCGAGCAACAGCACGATAAAGAAGTAACAGAATAAAATCCGGTTACTCTTAGGAGCTTGTTCTTTTGATCCGATCTCTTCTTCAGCCATCTTTTACTTATACAATTCATACGGCGGATTCTTCGCCGCTTCCAATTCTATACCCTGTTCTTCTATCAACAGTTCAATCTGCGACTGACGGCTGTTGCCTGTCAATTCCGAAGAAATGGACAGCGCCTCGAACCGCACATCGCGCAATTGCTGTTGTAAGCGGTCGATTTCACGCAACCGCTGCATACAGACATATCGGTTACCGATAAATATGAATATCAGTACGACAACAAGCACGATCATCTTCGTATGCCTGACAATGAAATCCTCTTTCAGGATCCCCCCCCCCAATATATACAAAAAAGAAAAACGATTCTCCTTCTTCTTTTCCTTCTGTTTCGTTTCCATTGCCATACTTTTTCTGTTGAAAGTTATCAGACTCTATTATCCAACTCCGCAATTCTTAGCTTGGCACTCCGGGAGCGGGGATTCCGTTCGATCTCCTCGTCCGACGGGACAATCACCTTATTGTTTACCAGGCGAAACGGAGATCTGATATTTCCAAAGAAGTCCTGCTCCGCCTTTCCTTCAAAGTTACCCGTCTTCAGGAAGTTCTTCACCAACCTGTCTTCCAAAGAATGGTAGGTGATGACAACCAGACGTCCGCCGGGTTTCAACACCTGAAGCGTCTGTTGCAACATCTCACGCAAAGCACGCATTTCATCATTCACCTCGATACGCAAGGCCTGAAATACCTGAGCCAGGAATTTCTTCTCCTTATCTTTTCCCGTAAAGGGCTTTATCACTTCCAAAAAGTCGGCGATCGTTTCTATCTTCTTTATTTCGCGGCTGCGCACCAAGACGGAGGCCAGCTTGCGTGCCACTTTCAATTCTCCGTAAAGGTAGAACAAGTCTGCCAACTGTTCTTCCGTATATGTATTAACAATATCCGCCGCAGTTTGTCCAGCCCGTGTATTCATCCTCATATCCAACGCTCCGTCGAAACGGAAAGAGAACCCGCGATCCTTGTCATCAAAATGATGGGAAGAAACGCCCAAGTCGGCCAACAACCCATCGACCTCACCCGCTACACCATGATAACGCATGAAGTTATATAAGTAACGAAAATTACTGCGGACAAATACAAAACGGGAATCCGCCGGAATGTTTTTCTCCGCATCGGCATCTTGATCAAATCCATAAAGCTCCCCTTCGTCATTCAGCCGGTTCAAGATTTCACGCGAATGTCCTCCACCTCCGAAGGTAACATCGACATACACTCCGGATGGTTGAATGTCCAGTCCTTCCAAACTTTCATGAAGCATTACCGGCACATGATAACAGACTTCTTTTTCTTCCATTTCTTCGCTACTTCATGTTAAACTTTTCCTTAAAATAAGGGCCTGTAGTTGGTTGATTTGCACATACATCACCCTATTGGAGGGTAAAAGTACACATTTCCTAATTTAACCGCCAAGAAATATATGGGAAAAGTAACAAAAAGTTATCAACAGGTCGGAAAAACATTCACATTCTGACACCCCTAAACCCTGTCAGAATCGCGTATTTGGACGATTATACAGGGTTATTTTCAAATATCGCATTCTCCGGAAGATAAGCAGCTCCGACTTCTTCAAATTCCCCCAATCATACCACTCGTATATATGCACAAAAAGCCTCTCCGATATTTCTACCGGAAAGGCTTATTTGTTTTCTGCCCTCTTTTCTCACGAGAAGAGGAGCAATCGATTTATTTAATTAATAAATGCATCGAACTTATTTAACGATAGCCTTAACAGCTTCTTCGCCTTCAACAGCTACTACAACTACACCCTGAGGAGCAGCGATTGTAGCATTGTCAGAAGTGATAACTGTGTTAGCAACTGTCTGGCCTAAGATGTTAGTGATAACAACTTTCTTGCCTTCAGCACCAACTACCTGAACGTTTCCGTTACCAGCAATCACTGTTACTTCTGATGTTGTAATAGTTTCGTTATCTGTAGCCAACTGATCGTTTTCTTTATTCTCAACATTGAAAACCAAAGCACCATCACCACCAGTCTTAGCATTAGCGAATGTAGATTTATCATCTGTCAAAACTACACAACCATTCTGAATCTTCAGCCATGCAGCTTTTTCTGTAGGAGCGATAGATTCATTAACGGTAGTTGCAGAATTCGGCCAAATGTTCGATTCGAACAAGAATGAGTTTTCAGGACCTTCTTCTGTTACATTGTTAGCCTTTTCAGGATGTACATAACGGAATGACCATACGTAGTTCTTATGAACATCTTCAGTCAACAGATTCTTGATAGCAGGCAGACCCTTAGCCACAACAGAATCATTATAAGCTTGCAGAGTTGCAAAGTTTACTTTGTCGTTAGCCACGCTTCTATATTGAGCCGGCAAGATCCACAATGTATCAGCAACACGGATACCTTCAACGAAACCAACGCGAGTATAACCACCAGCTACGTCTGCATACGGTTTGTCTTGACCATAAACTGCAACAGAATCCTGGAAGCTTACCATATATTTAGCTCTTTCGAATCCTGGGATAGCCGGATGAGCATGCTTACAAGCCATAGGATCGTCTGTAATCTGTCCGTCAGGTGTAATATGCGGACCATCTTCAGTACAAGGAGTTCCTTCGATACCTGCAAAATCATTATGAGCAACAGAAATCAGGTACTGAGGTTTGATATAGCCACGTCCACGAACTACCCAAGTTGTATCAATCTGGAATGCCAAGCCTGTTGCTTTGTCTGCAGTCCACATACCAACATAGTTAACGAATTCGTCTGTCAAGCCACCTTCCTTATTATTTTCGTCCATCAGATATTCATGACGTACGTTTTCATAGAATCTCAAAGTATCACGGCCATCAGCTTCACCAAGATTTGCATTATTGAAACGACGATACAACGGAGTCTTATCAGGATTGATTGCAAATGCAGAAGTTCTAGTTTCTTCCAGTGGTTGTACCTTAACTGTTGCATCCAGAATATCATCCGTTACACCAGCTTTAACATTTGAAATTGCATTACTATTAGCCTTCACAATTGCATAATAGCATTCACCTTCATAATGGTTATTTTCTTTCAAGAAGAAATAATCGATAGGATCAGCGTAAGCTGACATTGCATACTTGTCTTCCTTAGCTTCGTCCATATAAGCATCTTTCAATGAGATTGCATATTCTGTTCTACGCAACTGTTTGATGCCAACACGTTTTGCAACATCCGCCGTTACTGTATAACCATAATCAGCAATTTCGTCTTCAATCAGACGGAATGCATCTTTACCGTTCAATACATTCAGCAAAGAATCTTTACCAGCACCCTTAGCTAAATACTTGCTGTTTTCGCCTGTTGCATACGGATGCAGATATTTGAATGTATATTCATCCAATAAGAACTTAGCGTCCGGGATATTCTTATAACCTAACAGTGAATCCTGATAAGCTTCAGCGATCAAAGCTGCATTACCCTTAACACCTTCGGCATCTTTTACTTGTACAAAGATCAAAGAGTCCGTTGCCTTGATATCAATATCAGTAGCAGCAGAAGTATACATATATTTAGCACCTTCATTCAACATCAGTTGAACTGTAGCAGACAATTCGGTTGCGAACTCACGGTTTGTGATAGTAACAGGAGAATAAGCCTTTACCTTATCAGCCGTGTTCTTTTTCAACACAACCCACTGATAAGCCGGCATATGAGCTGTCAACTGTTCGTCAGCCTTCACTGTTACCCAAGTAGCTTCGCCACCATTTACATGGATCGGAGAAGCCAAATATTGCCCCTTCTGATTCATGATGAAATACAAACCGTCCTCAACAGAAGTACGACCGTTGTAAACGGCTTCACAACCTTTATAACCCAAAGAAATATCAGTTTCCTTCTTGTCATAGATAGTTACAATACGTACTTTATCTTTGATCAAATCCTGAACAGTTACAAAGTTGTTCTCACCTTTCGTACCAGCAGCTGTAGGAAGCACAGTTGCAGCAGCATCATCAATCCAATCAGAACCATTAGTAGCAGTTTTCGGATCATAATCCATTGCAGATTTAACCTGGATTACCAAGCTATCTTTTGAAGGATAGTAAGAGAATGCGAACTTATACTGATCTGAAAGACCTGTTACTTTGGAAATAGAGTCTGCAGCAGAAGTCGGCTTTGTAGCAGCAGTACTTGCCTGACGTTTAGCATAGCTCAGATCAGACCACTTGAATGCACGGAATCTCTCACCGCTTTCGTTAACGATAGCAGTATCAACACGCAGATAAGAACTATCTGCCGTCAACACAAATACATAATCATTATCACTAGAAATAGCTTCAGCCAAGAATTTGCCAGCATTCTTTCCATTGAACGGGTTGGCGACAGCAACCTTTTCGCCCTGTTCATCCGGTGTAAATGTCAAAGCAACCCCCTTATCCGCAGTTTGCAACCCCAAAATTGTATTGATTTCAGGAGCCTGCAAACGAATCATATCGGCTTCTTGAAGAATAAACGTCGTTAATTCAGAACCAGCAGCTGCATCTTTATAAGCATCAGCTGCACCTAACTTCTTCACTTGAATATTTGTTCCGTCAGCAACCAAACCGATTACAGAGTCAGCTTTAAAATAAGAATACAATGTCTTACCTGCTTGTTCTGCTGCCGGAATAGATGTATACTGGTTCAAGTATGCCCAACCAGAGATTTCACCACCGACACGAGTAGAATCATTTGCCGTTTCTACGTCCGTATAAGAAGGCGTTTTTTCAGCCAAACCTTCCAACAGAGTACCAGCATACTGGATATCCAGACGCTGACCGGTAGCTTTGTTTGTAAAATCAAAGATAGGAGCTTTACCGTAACCTTCTTCAGTTACTTCAACACACCACAATGTACTTGCTAAATTTGCAGATTCAGTAGTTGCTTCCAATTTTAAAGCACCTTCCGGAGTCATCGCTAACACTCCACCAGCAGCTTTCAATTGATACAAGCCATTACCCGTTTTCTGCAAAGATGTTACAGGATTCCCTGCATTAGCAGACATCGCACCTAACAATGCAACCCCTGCCAAAAGAGTAGAAAACTTTTTGTTCATAATCAAATAATTTAATATTAATACTAAAGTGTAAATAAATCAATCAAATAACACGTACGTCTTCTAAATCTTATAATCAAATACCATTGCGTACGATTTTCTCTTGGCAAAAATACGCATAACTTTTCAACCGACAATCCTTTTCCTTAATATTTTTTCCTTTTCTATATTCTTTCTTATCAACAAGATAAGCTATCCTGTACGAAAATGCTTATTTACGAGACAAACTCTGATATTTATAGAGGAACTACCCCAAAGCCCTACATATCTGAAATTAATGTACATGCGTACATTAAATATATAAACAAAATCGATCTCTACATGATATAACGGAAACAACTGTCATACCTGTATATTATATCACCAATCCTCACACAAGAAACATGATGATATGACGGTCGTTTCTAATTTACCATCGAAGTTCACATATTGGCAGATATGAATCATTTCAGCTTCACCCCCCCCCTTGAAACCTTTTGATTATCATATCACACAAAGGTGAAGACAGACATCCGGACTGCCTTCACCTCAAAAATTTGCCTTCACCCTGTCTCGTCCTGATTTGGGTTGGCCATGCCTCCCCGGTTTCACATCCACACATTTAAGTAAAAAACAAGGAGGCTACAATATCAATTAATCAACAAATACACAGGCATTAACAGCTATTACTACCACTCCTTACCTTTTCGCCCTTAGTCGAAAAGGTTTTTGACCAAGGGCGAAAGGGCTTTTGACCAAGGGCGAAAAGGTTTTCGACTAAAGGCAAAAGGTCTATGAGCAGGCTGTTTGACAACAGTAGCATGGCGATTGTCACTTAAATAGAACCTTCCGGAGCCCGACTTTATCCCTGATGGAGGCAGACGTAAGCGGTGAAGGCACTTTTAGTACCTGCATTCACCCGCTAAAGCACAAACAGTCATACTATTGTATATTGAGGTGAAGGCAGTTTGGTTCAGTTCTCAGAACCGAGCCTTCTGCGTACAAATAATAAGAGATTGAGAAATGAACACCCCTTACAAAGACAAAACTATTTCTTCGCTTAAACCGGTACACTTTACTATGGTAGCAACGTCTACACCCGTATCTTTCATCCTCGAAGCGACTTGACGCATGCCTTCGGCAAGGCCTTCCGCTTTTCCTTCGGCGATTCCTTCCGCTTTTCCCTCTATTCTCCCTTCTAATTTGGCCGTGTCGATCACATCGTTCTGGATCATGATGGCGTCGAGATGGCGGTCGTAGATAAGGCGTTCCTGAGGGGACATGGAGTAGTATTTCAACTTCTCGCGGGCTTCCTTCAGACCCGGTGCAGTCGTATCGGGACGGATCGTGCCGTCTTTCAGGTATTCGATCCATTCGTCCAAAGGGGTGAGTGCCACTTTGTCGAACTCGTTTACACGGACCAGGATATATTCGGGGAAGATTTCAGCGGGAAGATGCGAGACGATCACATCACGTTCACGCGTGTTGACACGCAGATGGTCACCCGTATGTACACCGACGAAATGATCTTGGCCGTGATAGATATAGTCTGTCCCGATACCAATATCGAAATAAAGGATGCTGATGGAGTAGACTTTCTTGATTTTCCCATACCCTTCGCCAATCGAGATATGTTCGGTGATGGCTTTGGCTACGCCGTAGAGGATGCGTTCCAAATAATGCAGTTCGCGTGTGTTCTGGATTTCGACGAGGATGATTTCGCCTTTACTGTTCAAGGCTTTGATGTCGACGCGGTTGAACTTATCGTCGGCGTTTTCCTGGTTGCCTTCGCTTTCGAGGATTTCGACGATCTTGATTTCTTCGTTCAGCATGACGGTCAGGAAACCGTCGAGCACATCGAAATTGGCCTTCTGGCGCAACAGACGCTTAATGGCCCAATCGAAGCGAATATACCTGTCCTGCAACTTTTTTCTTTCCATCTCTTCCATGATTTTCAAATCCGACCCTTCCTTTTTCATAGTTACTGTTTTATTAGTTCATCCACAAATATACATATTATTTATGAACGGGCAACGAACCGCAATTTTTTTGTAATATCTTATCTTTCAATGATTATCGGGTAAGCCATTTCTTCCCCAGATAGTGGACAGGATACCAGGCGGCAAGGAAGCCGATGGAAAGGACGGTTATAAAGACAATAAGGATATCACCGGCTTCGACACGGACCGGATAGGCATCGATAATAAAGGAGCCGGCTGCCTGACCTAATTTGATAATACCCAACTCCTGTTGCAACAAACAAAGGGCCAATCCGATAACGATACCGATCAA
>ERZ773144.2675-NODE-2675-length-13521-cov-3.843903_pt1 | contig 13521 bp, 8 predicted proteins | sample MGYA00580849_ERZ773144 | MGnify/ENA primary metagenome ERZ773144 (study PRJEB29015, sample SAMEA2737861) | human gut metagenome | biome: human gut; feature: human-associated habitat; material: faeces | place: China | collected 2012 ...
ATCAAAAACATGCATGTTTCTCTATTAGGACTGTCCAGTTTTTATTCTAACATCAATCATTTGGTTTTGATACCTTGCTCTTTGTCATGTTGACTTTGAGCCCCAGTCTCTTTTCGATGAATTTAGATACATTTTCCATCACTCTATCTGCTGCTTTTGAACTTCCGACCAGGATGATACAGTCATCTGCGTATCTTGTAAAACGTAATCCTCTTGCCTCTAGTTCTTTATCTAACTCATTCAGTACGATATTGCTTAATAATGGCGATAAGTTTCCACCTTGCGGTGTACCTATGACAGACTCTTTATATTCATTGTCTATCATTATTCCGCTAACTAGAAACTTTCTAATTAAGGATACGATTTCTCCGCTTTTTACATTTTTCATGACGAGGGTTATCAGTTTGTCGTGATGTACATTGTCAAAGAACTTTTCCAAGTCTATGTCCACCACCCATTGAAATCCATCATTCATGTATTCCAATGCTTTTAAGATTGCCATTTCACAACATCTGTTTGGTCTAAATCCATAGCTGTTATCATTAAAGATTGGTTCATAGATTGGTGTCAATACCTGTGTGATTGCCTGCTGGATAAATCTGTCAAGCACGGTTGGTACCCCCAGATTCCTTACTCCTCCATCTGCTTTTGGTATCTCTACTCTTCTTACTGGCTTTGGCTTATATTTTCTTGCCCTGATTTGTTCTTTGATTTCTTCGCCATGTTCTTTAAGGTAGTCCTTAAGTTCGGTATATTTCATACCATCCACTCCTTCGGCTCCCTTGTTTTTCACGACTTGCAGAAATGCCTTGTTCAAATTCTCATTACTGAGCATTTCTTCTAATAATCTGTTATCAGCTTGCATATTCGTTACCTCCTTTTGTTCGCTATTCATCATACTGACTTCCATTTTCCTCCGTTCCTGTTTACTCATGGTTCTAGTCTTTTCTCTTTTCACGAGCTTTCGTATGATGTAATCAATTTCCAATTCAATAACTGATAGATTTGTTCGCTCCTTCGCTCCATTTCCATTACAGAAACTTCTACACTACTACGACCTCGGCTGACTTCTTACAGTTCGTTGTTACTAGGTTTCCCTCTGTAAGATTTCCCAAGATAAGGTCATACCTCTTTCCCTCCATATATCTGCCACATTTACATATCACAGTTTTATCCGCAACTCTTTTGGACTTTGTGTTGTTGTGCACACTCATCCCCATGATATGCCTGATGTGATTCGTGTTCCTCAGACCGGAGTTTTGCCTCTGTCTTCCTTCAGATTCCACCTCACGATGGACACCCTTGACTTTGGCTAGTGGTTGGCGGCTGCGATGAACGCCCCACAGTGGACTTTCACCACCTAGATGTATGCCATGCTTGGCGTACAATCGAGTAGGAGGGAGTGACTAACTCCCGTCCTCTCACACCACCGTACGTGCCGTTCGGCATACGGCGGTTCATCAAGTCTTTTGCGAGCCATCACGTGTTTGACTCGTTTTTCTTTGCCTACTGTATACTCCACTTACTCATGACAGGCTTTCGGATTCCGTCCTACTATGCTCAACGTCATAGCCCTTTTCTCTTGGTTTTCCAGTATTCTACATATACACGCATATAATCCAAACTATGCTACTCGACTTGACGTCTGCCCCTTTGCTCCCTCTACTTTCATAGATTTCTTCGCTACTACGAGCAGAACTGACTTCTGCCAGACCAACAACACTTTACAATGTTGCTTACATTTTATTTCACATGCTATTCTGACAGATCTCCCCAGGTAAGGTGCAGTAACTTTCCTCTCATGTAACCTCTGATTTTACACATAAGGCTCCGTGCAGTATAGGACTTTGGTTTGTTTGGCAACCTTATCCTACCTTATGCGCCTTTTAACCAGTTCTTGTTCATAGGTTCAAGATTTTGCCGCCGACTTCCTTCAGATTCTACCTCACGATAGACACCCTTGTCTTAAGCTAACAGTTCCTACTGCAAAGCCTGTAGTGGACTTTCACCACCTAGCTACTGCCCATGCTGGGCGCACCAAAAAAAGCAACAGCTTACGCCATTGCCTTTTTCTTTTCATTATTATGATTCTTATTTAAAGTAACGATCTAATAAACCTTTGAATGCTTTACCATGACGAGCTTCATCACGAGCCATTTCATGAACTGTATCATGGATTGCATCTAAGTTATGTTCTTTTGCACGTTTTGCAAGATCAAATTTACCAGCTGTAGCACCGTTTTCAGCATCTACACGCATTTCCAAGTTTTTCTTAGTTGAATCTGTAACAACTTCGCCTAATAATTCAGCAAATTTAGCTGCATGTTCTGCTTCTTCCCAAGCAGCTTTTTCATAGTACAATCCTACTTCTGGATATCCTTCGCGATGAGCTACACGAGCCATAGCCAAGTACATTCCTACTTCACTGCATTCTCCTTCAAAGTTCATTCTTAAATCTTTGATAATGTCTTCAGGAGCACCCTGAGCAACACCAACAACATGTTCTGCAGCCCAAGTCATTTCTCCTTCTTCCTGTTTAGTGAATTTTGAAGCAGGAGCTTTACATAGTGGACATTCAGCAGGTGCTGCATCTCCTTCATAAACATAACCACAAACCTGACATACAAATTTAGCCATTTTCATTACCTCCTATTAATTTTTACATCCTCATTATACACCACTAAAATTCAAAAGAGAATTGTTTTGACCGAATTTTTATCATAAAATTTTACATCTTATTTGTTATAAAGAATTTCATCTGTTTTCCGCTCATTTTTGAATAGATACGACTCTTCTTTCATCCTTTTTTGTAACTTAAGCAAGAAAGGAAGCTCCAGTATATGTAACAATACCATAGCCCCATATACACACAAAAGAAACAATGGACCAGTGGTATCATAAATTATACGGACAATTCCGATTGTTGGCGGACTGCCTACAAACATATATTGTGTTCCATAAATTTTATTCACAAAATACGCAAACGTAAACAAGCAGCAAACACCAATAATATTACGCAGCATTGCCTTCAATGTAAACTTACACTCTTTTACATATATTAAGACAAAGGATGCATGCAGCATATAGAAATTAATTGTTCGATAAGAAAATGCAGAGTAGAGTCCATCAATATTGGCAGGATAAAGCATCGCAATACCGCCTGCAAACAAACCAACTACACAGCTAAAATAACGAAAATAGTCTTTTCTTGTAAATATTCCAAGAACATTTATATAAACAGTAATAGAGCAGAGTTCTAAAGGAATTATTTGAACAAGAAGCTGATCATGACATTTCCATAGTAGCCATAAAGTATAAAAGATTTCTTCTACCAATAAATAATACCCCAATCTTTTTAAAAAGATATTCTTTTTCTCAATGGATTCATCTATATAATGTTTATATAACAAGAATATACAAATTAAAGAAAGGATTAAAAATAAAACATGGTATATTCCAAATGCCTGAAACGGCATCTGTAAATCTTTAATATCTGTATAAAATGTAAAAAAATCTTTCATTTCTATCACCCATTATATTTTGACACGATTGTATATTCAATTCAACGTAATTTAGAATTGTTTAGATATATTTAATAAATCAATAAGAAAAGGCATTTCCTTATTGATTTATAAGGAAATGCCCATTGTTTAACGTCTTAATAAATCTTGTTTCTTTTTCAAAACAACAAGTATTGCGCCTAATGTTAATGCACCTAACATTCCTGCAACATATAAGGCAACTGGAGCTGTTTGACCTGTTTTAATGTGTTCTTTTTCTTCATCTTTAACAGATGATATTATATTGTCACTATCATTTTTATTCGTATTTTCTGTGCCACTTACCTGACTTCCGCCCTGTAAAACAGAAGAATCTTCTTCATTATCTATGATACCTTCATCTTTAGAAGAATCATCTTCTACATTATCTTCATGATTTCCATTATCATTTGTATTATCTTCACTATCCTGTGAATTATCGCCATTATCTATTGTATTGTCTTTTCCAAGCACTACTGTAGTAGGGGCAACATTTTTTTCTTGTATTAATACATTGTCTTTATTTACAAACTGTAAAGCACTATCATCAACAGAAACATGAACATCTTCTATATTAGATACCATAACATTCAATGTCCCTAAATGAAGCTTAGATTGAGAGGAAAGGGTTGTTGCTTCATGATCGGCCAAATAAATATTTAGAATCCCTTTTTCTGGCTGATATGTCCATTTCTGTATTTTATTTTCAATGTTTTTATTAAATTCAAATGTGAAATTTGCTGTATCAAGAGTTTCTTTTTCAGATGTTACGTTTAAACTAAGCTGTAAAGAAGTAATAGAAGATAAATCACGCATATCTACGTATACATCAACCTTGTTATCCTTTACATCTAAAGAAACTTCTCTTTGCTGCTGTGCTGCAATTGTTTGTGGAAAACACACAAAAGCAGCACATAGGCAAATAATCGTAATTAATTTCTTTAACATAGATTCACTCCTTTCTATTCTATTTCTATTTATTTAATTCAATTTTAGGTAATTCATTAGGTATATTTACAAATAAAGTATCACTAACCAAACGCTGTCCTTCATTTGTTAAGGCATTATCTACACGATACAATTCTGCACGTACTTTATTTGGTAATTTTGTAGCATAATTTCCATCAATCCAATATACCCAATTTCCACTTGCAGTTTCTCCAAGCAATCCATCTCCTGGATTTGGTGCTAAAATAATCTGTTCTGCATTTAGATTTCCTTCTGAATCAGCTCCACCGATAATCTGTCCATTTTCATCATATAGAAGAACAACATTGTATGCTGGATTTCCTTTATACTCACCAGTAAAGATGATAGAACCAGCAGGTATTTTCATCTCTTCATGTGTTTCATCTTTTTCCTGATATACAAAATCTTTACTTAAGATACCAATAGCATCTGTTCCATTTGCTGTATGAAATTCTACATTATCCCCTGTAGGACCTAGCACATCAATTTCACCGATGCTGACTTCTTTGTTGTTATAGCCGTTTAAAGTTATACGAATATATGCAGCATCATAGCTTGTAATCCATGGATCTTTACCATTATTGAAATACATCGTTACAACACCATTGTCATCTTTGACTTTTTTATTCTCTAATGTTGTATATGTCTTGTTATCCTTACTAATTTCAATTTTATAATTTTTAATATCGTCTTCATTTTTTACATTTACAAAACGCAGTGCATTTATTGTTTCCACTTTACCTAAAGAAAGTGTAATATATGGTGTTTTTTCTGTTTCACCAACATATACCGTATCTTTTTTATCATCAATCATCATATAAGATGCAGAAACTTTTTCAGGAGCACATGGATCATTTTGATCTGCTGGATTTTCCTGATCCTGTTTTGAAATCATATTTGTTTCAATAGTCCAGTTTTCTTTTGTATAGCTTCCATCTCCTTCTACTTTGATTGCATCAGTTGTAAAGGAAGCAGAACGATTTAGCATTTTATCAATTGCTGTTACCTTATAAGAAACACTGCGATTGCTAATAGAATTTATCGTATCTTCAAATGTATCTTTCGTAGTAAATCCAACAACTTCTTCATATGGCTGTCCATTTTCTGTTAAAATTCTTGTGATTTCATAACCTAGTAAAGATGTCTTATCCACATTGTTAACACCTAATGCAAGGCTTACTTTATTTCGATCTTGTCCTTCTATTTTCGCAGATACTACATTTTTATTTAAGAAGCTTTCTGCATTTTTATGTTCCATCTCATAAACTCTTGCTTCATCATTTACATAATAGATAGCACGAGTTTCTTTTTCAAACTGTCCTATATACGCTTTTGTTGTTTCATCAGGAAGTAGTCCCCAGCGTACAAAGAATTCAGTTAAATCTTTTTGTGCCGCAGCACTTGCTAAACGTATGATATTTTGTGCTTCATCTTCACCTAATGTTAATTTAATTCCATTTGGTGCAGGTGCTTTGGAAGTATCTCTAGCAAAACTATCAACTCTTGCAAAGAATACATTGTTGTAAATATCTTCATAATTCTTAAATAGCTTATAGTTATAGTAGCGATCATATGCTAAATGCAACTGCCAATACATTGCCAACTGTGTAAAGACATCTCCGCTTCTGCCTTTTATATTTGATGTTACACGATCATAAACTTTTTCATAGTCAAATCGTACACTATCGTTTGTATCTTGTGCCTGCGCAATTAAAGAGAAGTAGTTATTTGTTACTTCTGCAACTGCATATTTTCCCTGATTAATGTTGTGGCCAATTTCATGAGCAATACCCCATCCAAAATATTGACCTTTTTCCCATTTTCCATTACTATCCGCTTGAACAGAAGATGCATTTACCATACCAAGTGTTTCATCCCATTCAATACCGATATGATTTCCAGCCGCATACATAAATGCACCAGCAAACATTTTCATATAACGAATATTTAAATGCTGAGATGGTAAAGAGTTTTTCTCATGTGACTTATTAGCTTTATCTTTTTCGCTAAATGAGTTTGTTAATCCTTTTTGCTGATAAAACAATGTCATCATTTCATCCATTGCTTTTAATGAAGAAGCTAATTTATTTGCATCTCCATTTGTACCAGCAACAACCTGAGAAGCAGGGATAGAAATCATCATCTGATCTAACATAATATCTGTTGTGTTTACAATGGATGTTTTTTCATCATATCGCTGGAAGATAGAGAATAAAGAGAAACCTTTCTGTTTACGATGCAATGATTTTAAGTTTGCAGTATGTGTTTTTACTTCTTCCATATATGCATTGATTTTATTTGTACGTTCTTTTTCATCCGTAACACCATATAAATTCAATACTGGAATTTCTGTACCACCCATAACACGCACTGCCAATTCTTCCTGTGGATTATTACCAGTGTATTGTACATACAATGCACCACCGCGTTCTACATCTGTTGATGTCAACTCTGGAATGGTAACTTCATTTCTTCCTGTTTTCAATGTCGCAACAACTTGAGAAAGATTATTGCTTTCCGCATGCTGCTGTGTAGCAACTAGCTGTAAGTTTACATTGGTTCCTGTTTTCTTACCTTTTCCACCTACATAAACAACTATTTTTTCATTTGCAGAAGCACTAATACCTAATGGCTGCCATGCATTTAACCCACTAAAGCCAAGATGTCCATCTTTTTTCGCAGTGATATTCGTATTTACTTTTGTAACATCGTATAATTTTTCAGAATCATCAAACAATACTTTTGCTGCATCCAACTCTTTCTGCAACAAGGCTTTGTCAGGGTGATATTCTCCATTGTCTGTAGTATCCAAACGAGTCTGTAGTTTTGTAAAGCTATCTTCATTTACGCCATTTTTAAGCTGTAAATGTAAATCATCTTCATAAAGATCACTTATATCATCCTCTAAAGAATCATAAGAATAAAAGCGCATCTCTGCAATCGTTATAGATGGTGAACTTGGTAAATAACGTCCTAATCCAACTCTTACTTCTGATGTTCGAATTGGTGAAGGAAGTTTAATGCGATAATAGCGTCTACCATTTTCTTGTGTTACATTCTGTGTTTCAAACTCCATTCTTCTAGTCGACTGCATCTTTCCTTGCTCATCTTTATAGTAAATACGAACATATGGATAATCCGCAATTTCTCGTGGTTCCGCTACTACAATTTCATCAATCTGATAAACATCATCAAAAGTAACATGAATACCTGAATTTTCATTATAGTTCCATCCACCAATATCCCATGTACCTGTTTCTAAATAAGAATTAAAATCATTGTCAAATAACCCAAGAGCACTTTTTGCTTCAGCATCTAAGGAACTGTTTACCATTTTCCCTGAACCAGCGTAAGCACTCTTAATATGCTGTGATAATTCTCCACTTGCATTTGGAAAGTTAATCAAATGATACATTGGCATTTTTACTGGTTCATTGCTTGTCGTTTTAGCACTTGCTGTTAATGATTTCTCACCTTCACCAAGATCATTTACTCCCGTCACATAAACCTGATATGTTGTTTGATCTTCTAGGTTTGTCAACTGATAAGAATTTTTATCAATTCCAGTAACTATTTTATAAGATTCTTCGCTTTGTTTCTTGTAATAAACATTATAAGAATCTGTATCTTCCATATCTTTCCAAGATACATCTAATGTTTTATAGCTTCCCTTAACAACCAAATTATCTGGTGCTACTGGTTTTTTATCCGTAAGTGGAACAACGCTTATTTCTTCACTAAATGGACTCTTCCATGAACCATTTACAGAACGTACTTTCACAAAATAAGTAGTTTTATTTTTTAATTTATCTTTGTTATACTGTGAGATTGTAATTGTACTTTTTGAAGTAGAATGCAATTCTTCTTTTCCTTCTTTTGTTCGTACAGCTACTTCATATCCAGTAATGTTACTTTCTTTTGACCAATTCAATGTAAATTCTTTATTTCCTGCTTTTGCCTGTAAAGCTGATGGAATATTCAATTCCGGTTCAGGAATTTTATTCTCCATATCATTTACAAACTCAACCTTGGAAATTTCTACAAGATTGTTGCTTTGTGATGTTGTATTAGTAATTTGAATTGTTACTTTCTTTACCGCAATCTGTCCGCCAAAATCAACGCTGATAGATCCATCTTTATGAAGAATAGCAACTCCTCCACTTCTTCGATAAACGTTCATTTCGTTTTCTTTGACAATTGGAATAGAAAGTGGTTCTTCTTGACCTTCCACATATACAAGAACATTTCCCTCATCTATTTGTTTATCTGCCGCACCGGTTTTAATATTCATACCTTCTAATGCGACACTTTCTGATTCGTTTCCAAGTGAGAAAGATACATTTAATGGAGTTTCTTTTGTAATTTCTTGCTTACTTTGAATTACGACAGAAGAAGTACTTTCTTCATTAACAACACTATTTAAATCTCCATCAACTGTTGCTGTATCACTGTCTACGCTACCACTAACAATAGAAGAAGGAACACTTGTTTCTATTGTTGATAAAATATTTTCTTTTGGACTCGTAGTATAAGAAGCTGAAAACAACTGTAAATCAAGTAAATCAACAGTATTATCACCATTCAAATTATAATGTGAAGTATCCGTTCTTTTTTCAATTTCCTGTAGTATTTCTTCTAGCTCTTTATCTCCATACGTACGATAACGAATTACTCCAGGATGCGCTTTCTGCTGTTCATCAATTTCTTTCTCTCCAGCATGTAGCTGAATGGCATATTCAAGTCCATCAACAACAAACTCTTGTTTATATTCCTGATATTTATTTGTATCCGAAGTAATTGTCAAGGTGTAAGTCCCATCTTCTAAATTAGAAAATGTAGCAATTCCATCACTATTCAAATTATCATCTTCATTTGCTTTTAATGAAATGACTTCTTTTGAATCATAACCATCCTTGCTTAACTGAAGTGTAAAATTTTCTTCTTTTGCTAATGCTTCCGTAGAAATCATTTCTACTTTTATTTTTCCACTTGCAGAATCCACTTCTCCCTGTGTTTCTTCATTTATTTCTTGTGCATGAAGCATATTTCCAACTGGCTGTATGCATGCACTCATTAATAAACATACTGCAAGCAAGCTTACTATAAATTTACGCATTCTGTTTCTCCTTCCATATCATAAAAAAAGCGTCCTTGTGAAAAAAGTACGCATAAAAAAGTGTCATTGGTGCAACTGGCTGCCATTTCTATTTGCTAGAAGAAGGCCCTTTAGCTTTGCGTACTCTGCTTTTCAACAGGTTTGCTAATTTAATTGTCGTTAAGATTATATTTGATTTCATCAAAAAAGGCAACACTTTTACTCAAAAAAAAGAAAAACCATATTTCTATAGTTCTTCTTTAAATAACATATTGCAATCCCATCTCTAGTGTTCTTTAATCCAGAAATTTGATAGCTGCATTTCTCTTCCTCGATACATATCATAACGAATAGAGAAAATCATATTAGAATAACCCGGCATTTCAAGATTCTCAAAATATACCTCAGGATATGAAAAGTCTGACAACCAGTCTACATCAAGTTTTTTTGTATAAGAATTCCCATCGGCATCATAACAAGTCAATCTTACGCGTGGTTTACCATCATAAATACTATCTTCAATGACGTAAAGACGTTCGTCTTTATAAGAAATAAAATCATTGTCCACGGCTACATTATAAGCATTAAAACTGCTAGAGGAATACACATCTATTTGATGTAAGTACTTTAAATCCTCTGCATTATAAACACTCACAGTTGTACCATCATACAACAGCAGTTTCTTATCTTTACAAAAAACCGTATATGGAAATCCTAAATTAGAAATTTCTTTTTTACTGACTAGTTTCCCATTTTCATCATATCGGCGAAGTTCATAATGAAATACATTTTTGATTTGCGTTCTTACCACTAAAATTAAAGATGAAGAATCAACACATCCGGTAATAATACTTTCTTTCTCATCTAATGTTAAAAATTTAGTGATTTCTCCCTGCTTATTTTCCCGATAAATAGTTGTTGGGATATGTACATCTTCAACAGATGTCTGATTTTCCCAGCTATTTATATTTAATATGGTTTTATAGGCACTTTCCAACTGCTCTTTTCCATAGACATAGTACCATGTATCTTTTCCCTGTATTGTTTCAAAGGTGTTTTGCATCATCATGTCATCTACATATTCTTTTTCAATATTGTTCATCTCATCAAAAAGAATAGATTCAATATTTCCAAAATTATCATCTACATCAACATAAAAAATACGAATTTCTTTTTTTAGTTTTATCTTTTGTCTTAGTATTTCCGTATTCTTCTCTTTCCCATCGGAAAAATCACGAATCTGCACAGAGGCATAAATAGTATCTGTAATTCCTTCTTTTCCTTTCTTTTCATTACCATCATATTTCGAGTATTCATTACTGTCTGTTACATCTTTTACATCATCTTTATGTACATAAAACCAAATCACATAAGATTTCCAAACGTCAGTATCATCATATTCTTTTTTTGATGATACACGCAATGTTTCATTTTTTCCTTCCACTGTCTGCATAGTTTTTCCAATATCATTCGTAATATCAAAACCAAAAGAGATATCTTTAAAAACTTCTTCTGTGGAAGCATCTGTTTCTTCCCATATAAATTTTATCCTATCTTTTTGAAATCCAAAAAACATACCACAAAAAGTCCCCATCAATAAACAAAGAACCCATGCATATTTAAGATATTTTTTCATACTGCACCTCCTTATCTTTTTGATATTCTCTAAAAATCAGAAGAAGAGCGCAAAGCAGGAAAACACCTTCACAACCATACATGAAAATATAATAAATTTGTGTGGAGTAACGAACCCAAGTGAAATACTGTAACATCTCTGGGGGTATAGAATAAAGGATTTGTACTGGAAGAAGCCATATACCGATATAACAGATAAGAAGAAGTACAAACAAGATAGAAAGTATACGATGGTTGCGAAGCATTTTCCCTCTTCTTCCAAAAAACACAGTAAGAAATGCATATACAAACATACGTATCATCCACAAAATACCTTCTAAAAAGTTAACCGGTATGTATAACTTAACATAAAGAGCATTTTGGATAGAAAAATACAAACCATTTGCCATTTCTAATTCCGGATTTTTTAGTACGGCCATTTGATAAAAAATGATAAACAAGAGGATTTGCCACAAAAAATATAAGGCAAAGATACAGGTAACACTGAAAACCCAGCTCATATGCTGTTTAAAAATTGAAACAGGAATTTGCTGATAAGGTGTTATCTTGTAAGAATTTGATGTATACACATATACATCATACATACAATAGAAAACCAAGCCAAAAAAGATAATCCAAACTCCATAGCGATAATAGGGATTTAAATAAAGCTGCACTTCATAAGGCATGAGATTCTCACCAAAATCTGGCTGAAGAAGAAATAAAACAAGTGTCAAAATTGCACAAACCGCAAGTCCTTTTAAAAGACGCTGCAGCTGTGTCATCATCAATATAGATATGATATCTTTATTCTTCTGGGCGTTTCCATTTTTCATCATCTTCTCCTCCCCACAAAGTATTCAAAATTTCTTTTTCATTTATAGTAACATTTTGTGTAACACTTACCTCATGCTCCTCCCATGTTTTTGGAGATCTTTTTTCTGCAATTTCTTTTGTAAAACCATTTTCTTGTGCATGATAGTATACTTCGGCATTTTTCCACCAAAATGCCTTCTTTTCTTTTCCAATTTGTAAAATCATACAATCATAATACACGTTGGAAAATAATTCCTGCCAATCTTCATAATCCGCATATTCTTCAAAATCACAATCACTAATTAACAATTCCGCTTTTCTTGCAAGAGCAAAAATAACAATAAGGTAATCTTTTTCTTCTTTGGTACACTGCTTAATTTTTTTATATACGATTCCCTTGCGTTCTGCCATTGCATGACACCATACTTCATCAAAATTTTCATAGAAAGAACCTACCGTTTGAATATAGTCATGAACACGCATATAAGGAAGAAGAGTGTCTTTTTCCTTAATCCATGCAATTTTTTCTTTTTGAGAAGGTATAGGTTTATCATTCCAGTAAATAGCTCCCTTTTTTATAAGTTCTGGATGCATAAGCATCTGATGAAAAATTTCTGCTTTTTCTCCATATACCTGTATACAAACAGGCTGATCTAAACAAAGATTCCAGTTATCAACAGTATGCTTTTTCCATTTTCCTTTTACATCCTTAAATTCCAGCATTTTATCCCTCTTTTCTTTTTAATTATACAAAATATAGACAGAAAAGAAAGCATCTTTTTTTGTCGAAGATGCTTTCCACTTTCCTTTTACTTTTCGTTTTCCATCTCAATCTTATGTCGCTCAATAATCGGCTGTGCAAGCTGTGCAGGCAATGGTTCATAGCGTTCAAACACTTGTGTATAAGTTCCTCTTCCTTGTGTCATGGCACGCAAATCAATTGGATATTTCAATACTTCAGAAAGTGGTACCTGTGCTTGAATTTCCTGATAGCCATCAATTAGATCCATTCCCATGATGGCACCTCTTCGCTTGTTAAAGTCACCAATAATAACACCTGTAAATTCATCCGGAACACGTACACGAACACTCACGATAGGTTCAAGCAAAATTGGTTTTGCCTCCATCATTCCTGCTTTATAAGATAAACGTGCAGCCAGTTTAAATGCCATTTCACTAGAATCTACATCGTGATATTTTCCATCTAATAAAGTGGCTTTTACATTTACAACTTTATACCCTGCTAATACTCCACGCTGCATACATTCTCTTAATCCTGTTTCTACAGCTGGAAAGTATTGTTTTGGAACAGCCCCACCAAATACTTTTTCTTCAAATACCATTTCTTCTACATCTGGATTTGGCGCATATTCTATAAATACATGACCAAACTGTCCATGTCCACCAGATTGTTTTTTATGTCTACCTTCTCCAATGGCAGTTTTACGAATCGTTTCTCGATATGGAACCTTTGGAGTTTCCAAACGT
>ERZ773144.2691-NODE-2691-length-13472-cov-5.180741_pt1 | contig 13472 bp, 11 predicted proteins | sample MGYA00580849_ERZ773144 | MGnify/ENA primary metagenome ERZ773144 (study PRJEB29015, sample SAMEA2737861) | human gut metagenome | biome: human gut; feature: human-associated habitat; material: faeces | place: China | collected 2012 ...
AGTGGAGAAAATTTCTAATTATAAAAAAGAAATTCGAGAAATAGAACAATTACTGAAAGAGAAAGAAAAAGAATTTGAAAATAAAAATAATCTTCAAATTACCTACATTACTGATAATAAGGAGTAAATTATGAAATATAAAAAATATGGAAATACATTTCATTCTTATATTGGAATTCAGTTAAATTTTTTTGAATGGATTAAGAGGTGGTTTAAATGAAAATTTTTGAGACAATAAAAAAAATACCCTACAATATTGAAGCTGAAAAAGCTGTTATTGGTGGTATTTTTCTTAAACAAAATGTATTAAATGATTTAGCTGAATTTCTATCTCATAATGATTTTTATGATAAACAGTTAGGGAATATATATCTTACAGCCTTAGAACTTTATAATGAAAATAAAACAATAGACCCTATATTAATTCTAGAAAAAAATAAGAATATAAAAGAAAATCTTTTCTATGATGTAATAGAATCAGTTCCCACTGCTGCAAATATTCTTGAGTATGCTCATATTGTTAAAGACAAAGCTAAATTAAGAAATTTACAAGATTCTGCTACAAAAATTATAGAAATGACATCAACTGAAGAAGAAACAACTGAGGACATAATAGACAGATCCGAAGCTCTCATTTTCAAAATAGCTGAAAATAATAATACTAGAAATGTTATTTCTATAAAAGATATGATGAATACTGAATTTCAAAGACTTCAAAATGTTTATGACAATAAAGGTATTACTACTGGAATTTCATCTGGATTTAGTGATTTTGATCAAATGACAAATGGTTTTAATCCTTCAGACCTTGTTATCCTTGCTGCTAGACCTGCAATGGGAAAAACAGCTTTTGCTTTAAATCTAGCTTTAAATGCTGCTAAAATCAATAAATCTGTTCTTATTTTTAGTTTAGAAATGTCAAGTTCTCAGCTGCTTCAAAGGTTTATTGCAATAGAAGCAGGTATAGGATTACAAAAAATTAGGACAGGCTTTCTTAATGAAAATGATTGGGGAAGAATGGGCTTAGCAAGTGAAACATTAATGAAAACACAATTAAATATTGCAGATCTTCCAAATGCTACTGTTTTAGAAATAAGAGCTGTAGCTAGAAGAATGAAAGCAGCTGGAAAATTAGATATTATAATTATTGACTATTTACAATTAATAAAAAATAGTAATGGAAAAAGTGAAAATAGACAGCAAGAAATATCAGATATTTCAAGATCATTAAAGGGAATTGCCAGAGAATTAGATGTTCCTATAATAGCACTATCTCAACTATCAAGGGCTCCAGAACAAAGAGCAGATAGAAGACCTGTTCTTTCAGATTTAAGAGAATCTGGAGCAATAGAGCAAGATGCTGACATGGTAGCTTTCTTATACAGAGATGATTACTATAATGAAGAATCTGAAGCTAAAGGAATAACAGAAATAATTATAGGAAAGCAGAGAAATGGACCTGTAGGAACTGTAAAATTAAGATTTTTTCACGAACTTACTAAGTTTGCTAATTATACCAATAAAGTTTATTAAAAATAAAGGAGAAAAAATGATAATAAAAAATGATAAATTAAATGATAGACAAAAAGAAATCAATGCAAGAAAAATATTAGAATTAATAAAACTCGAATTAGAAAAATAGGAGTAAGTTATGAATAGAAAAGCTGCTATATACATAAGAGAATCAACTAATTTTCAAGATCCTGAAAGCCAATTGAAAGAATGTTTAATATATTGTGAAAAAAATAATTTTCAAGTAGTAAAAACCTATCAAGATATTGCTTCTGGAAAAAACAATAATAGAAAAGAATTTTTACAAATGCTTCAAGACATGGAGGATGACAAATTTGATGTTGTTGTCCTTTGGGAGTTATCTCGTAGTACAAGAGATTTCTTTATGTATAAAACAACAGTTGCCAGAATGAAAGAATTAGGAAAAGAGTTATATTCTCTTCAAGAAGGCTGGTTAACTGAAGATAATATTGATAAAGAACTTTCTACCGATATGGTAGCTCTTATAAATGGACATGAAAGAAAAAGAATTGGTAGAAGAATCAAATTTAGAAGAACTTTTGCTACTAAAGAAGGAAAATGGATGGGTGGTAAAGCTCCTTTAGGTTACAAGATAGAAAATAATGTACTTGTAATAGATCCAGAGACTGCTCCATTAGCAAAAGAAATCTTTAGATTATTTATTTCTGGAGAACCAAGAACTGAAATAGCTAAAAAATTTGGTTTTCAAGATCCTAAAAAAATAAGAAGAATGCTTGTTAATCCTGTATATATTGGAAAGCTTAAATTAAATGAAAGTGAAATGATTAATGACAAAAGAGTAAGACATAAAGAATATGAGTTAGTTCATGGTAGACATGAACCTTTAATTGATAATGAAACCTTTAATCTATCTCTTCTTCTAAGTAAAAAAGTTAGAAGAGAAAAATATAAAAATGGAAAATTTATTTTAAATAATGTTTATTGCTATGATGGGAATAAGATGTATCCTACATTTTCTAAATCAAAAGGTCGTTTGAAAAGTTATTATCAAGCAAAGTATTCCTATAAAGTTATTGAAATTGATTATTTAGAAAAAACAGTAATTAATATTTTATTGAATGAAATGAATAAATTAGATATTTTAAATACTGTAGATGAAGAAAGTAATTTTGAAGAAAGAAAAAATTTTTATCACCAGGAATTAAAAAAATTAAAAAATCAAGAAACTAAACTTTTAAAAAAATATTTAGATAACAATATTACTGAAGAAACATTTGATTCTTTTAATAAAGAAAATAAAGAAAAAATTAAAATATTTGAAGAAAAAATAAAAGAATTAGAAAATCTTCAACTTAACAGAACTAAACAAGAGGACAATAAACTTATTCTTAAAGAATATATTGAACTTTTACGAAACACAGAAGATAGAGAGGAACTAAAAAAAATACTAAATATAATAATAGCTGAAGTGAGGCTAATTAATGATTTTAGACCTATTGTTATAACAAATATCTTTTAGGAGAAAACTATGATTATCTATGATAAAATTAAAACTAAATATAATAAAAATGAAATATATCAATTATTTCCTAGAATAACAGCTAGAAATATAATATATGAAAGAACTACTATAAAAATAGGAGTTCTTGCTAAGTTTGTCTCTTTTTATTTTATAGGTTACTCCTTACAAGATTATATAGAAGATTATGGAGCGGATAAAATATATAAAGAAGTAGGATATGTTTTTCAAATTCTTGCTTCTGGAAAGAATATAGGCCAAATTGCAGCAGAAAATGGTCTCACTGATAATTTTGACTATATGTTAAAGAAAGGATTAAATTTTAATAGTGAAGGTATAAACTCGTATAAAATTATTGATATATTAAAAATAGAAGTAGATATAAGTAAGTTTAAAATAGATAAATATCCCATTCACATAGAACTTTTTGGAGAAAAAGAAGATCTCCTTCAATTTCAAAAAAAATTTAAGATTGAGCATGATGTTTTATTTGAACCAATTAAAAAGGAATGGCATCTAGCATTTGATGGAATGCTTGCTGAATACTTAAATAAAAAAATAATATAAAATTAACTTTAATATCTTAGTAACTACTAAACTTTTCTAAATATACCTAGATGTTTGAAAATTTTATAAGGATATGATACAATAATTAAAAATAATGACATATTTAGAATAAAGTTAAAGTAGGTGGAAATAATGTATACTGTTCAATCGACTGAAAGAACTCGCAAATCTGGTGCTGACGCAGAAACAAAAGCATTATTATATTTGATGAATTTCCAAGAAGATAGTAATGAAATTTTTTATTTTATTATTGATTTTTTTAATGACTTAACAGGAATGGACAATTCTTCATCAGCAATGTGGGACCTTCAGTCTAAAGCGGATAAAAATAATACTCCAGGAAAAATAGGAAGGGAGTTAGTCACATTATTTAAAAATTATTTATCTGATTTGAAATTTAGACGTTATATTTTGTTTATAGGGGGAGTTAATGATAATTTTAGAATTGACAATTCTAAAAATGTATTTACTATAGAAAATATTGAGACTAAAATCTTAAAAAAAGTACAAGAGGGATTAAAAAAAGAAGCTATAGACAAAGAATATATAAATAATATAGATATAACAGATGAAAATATAGTCTGTTTTTTAGCTAATGTAGTTTTTGTTATAGATGATAAAAAATCTTCTGAATATGTAAAAGCAATTATTAAAAATCATCCCAATATTATTCCAGAAGAAAAAATACTTGATGCAATTTTTAATGAAATTCGTGATAAACAATCAAGTAAAAAAAATGTTTCTAAAGTAGAAGGAATAATAATTCAAACTATGGATGAAGCTTTAAATTATTATCGCCATTTAACAACTAATGAAATAAAACTATTAACTCTTCAAAGAATAATAAATCGTAACCCTGTAAGTGCTGGAATTCCTCAATCATTTATTCCTATTTTTAGTGCTTGTCCTCCTGAACAACAAAATACTTTGTTAGAAGATTGTAAAACTTCTCTTTGTCGAGCTTTATTTAATAAAAATGCAACAGATACATTTTGGAAACTATTTGAAACTATTTATAAATTAATAATAACTCATCCTAATGATGATATAACAAAAATATATAACAGTATTGACCCTAATCTAAGAAAGGAATCTATAGATTTTGATACTTTCTCAATGAAGTATTTCATTGCTGTTATAAAGGAAGGTATTCAAAAATGATAATAAAAAAAGTAGCTATTGGTAATAATGAAGAAGCTTTTATTCAACCGTTTTTTAGTGATGAATTTAATATAATTTCAAGTGATGATAATAATAGAGGAAAAACTATCATAATTCAATCTATGATGTATGCTCTGGGAAATGAACCTGTATTTCCTACTTCATTTAATTATAAAAATTATTATTATTATGTTGAATTTGAAGAACAAGGAAAAACTTATTATTTATGTAGATATAATAAAAATTTTCTCATAAAAAATAGTAGTAATAATTCAATACTATTTTTTAATAATACATCAGAATTTAAAAAATACTGGAGCAAAAATATTTTTTCATTACCTAAAATAATAAAGGATTCATCATTAAAAACAGTCGATCCTGAATTATTTTTACAATTATTCTTTATAGGTCAAGATAAAAGAGATACATCCAATATTTCTAATTCTGGCTATTATAATAAAAACGATTTTATGAATATGGTATTTAATTTTTGTGGTATAAGTGAAATAGAATTAACAGAAGATGAAGTAAAAAATATAAAAGATTTAATTTCAAAATTAACAAATGAAAAAGAAGAACTTTCAAAAAAATATAAAATCTTAAATTCGAAAAAAAAATCTATTAGTTATTTAAGTTCTGTTTGTGATAAGAAATATTTTGCTCAAAAAATAAGTAAACTAGAAGAAAAAAAAGAACAAATTTCAGAATTAAAAAAAGAACGTTCTACAACTTTTCTTCTTAAAACAAAATGGGGAAATACAATAAAGGAACTCCGTTCTCTTAACAGAACTATTGAATCAGGAAAGTTATGTTGCATGGATTGCCATTCAACTAATATTTCATTTAAAGTTGGAAAAGATAACTCTTTTGTATTTGATGTATCAACTAAAGAAATGAGAGATGAAATAATAAATTCAATAAAGGAAAAAATTGAAATGTATGAAGAAGAAATAAAAAAAATTGATATTTCAATAGAAAAATTTCAAAATCAATTAGTTGAATTATTGAAAGATGATGATATTTCATTAGAATCAATTGTATTATTTAAAGATGAAATATTTAATATTTCTGATGCAAATAAAAAAATTGATGAAGTCAATAAAAAAATTGATGATTTAAAATCAAAACTTTTACTAAATAAAAGCTCACAAAATTCCAATCTTGAGCAACAGCAACAAATAAATCAAAAAATTGTTAAAAAAATGAATGATACATATAAAAAAATTGATCCTGATGGAAATTTAAATTTTGAAGGATTATTTACTAAACGTACAGAAGTTTTTTCTGGAAGTGAAGCAGCTATTTTTCACCTAGTTAAATTATTTGCATTACAAAATGTATTAAAACATCATTTTCCTATTATTGTTGATTCTTTTAGAGCAGAAGATTTATCTACAAAAAAAGAAAGCGTTGTGCTTGAAATTTATAAAATGATTCCTAATCAAAAAATATTTACAACTACTTTAAAAAAGGAAGAGTTAGGAAAATATGATAATTTACCAGAAATTTTCCATATAGATTATAAAGATCACAAACCAAGTAAAATCTTATCTTCTAGTTATGTTGAAAATTTTAAACTGTTAATATCTTTATTTCCTATTCAATTAGATGCTTAAGTTAATTATTAGTAAAAAAATAAAAGAGCTGCTAAAATTAAGTTTTAATTTATTGCAGTTCTTTTATTTTTTATAATTTACTTTAAAAATATTTTATGATGAAAATTTTTCCTATCTTAAAAAGTTAAAATATTCAATTACCTTGGCGATACGAACAACGTCCATCAGCTTGGAACATAGGTGTCATTATAATTTCAGGAATTTGTACATTATCAGGCAGATTACAAATATACATAACAGTATCTGCTATATCATCAGGAGTAAGAGCCTCTATCCCTTTATACACTTTTTCAGCTTTATCTTTATCTCCTTTGAATCTTATTACACTAAAATTAGTTTCAACCAGTCCAGGTTTTATATTAGTTACTTTCACCTTTGTATCTACTAAATCTATTCTAAGTCCATCAGAAAGAGTTTTTACTGCTGCTTTAGAAGCACAATATACTGCTCCACCTGCATATGCAGCATCTCCTGCTACTGATCCAATATTTACTACAAGAGCTGGTTTATCTCTTTCTACCATACCAGGAACTATTTCTCTTATCATATAAAGCATACCTTTTACATTTGTATCTATAACAGCATCTATATCTTCAGCCGAATTAGAATATACTTTTTCCATTCCTAGAGCAAGCCCTGCATTATTAACAAGTATATCTATATTTTTCCATTCTCCTTCAAGAGCAGTCATTTTTTCTGCAATTTCTTCATAGTTTCTTGCATCAAGCTGTATATTCAATACCTTTACTCCATATTTTTTTTCTATTTCATTTTTTACTTCATTTAATACTTCAGTTCTTCTTCCAGTAAGAATAAGGTTAACTCCCATTCCTGCAAGTTTTTCTGCACAAGATTTCCCTATTCCACTTGTAGCTCCAGTAATCAAAGCAAGTTTCCCCTTTAAACGATTTTCATTAGTCATAAAAAATCCCTCCTTATTTTAACTGTTATAAATATAAGCTTCTTTTATTTTTTCAGCAGTATCATACATATTACTTTCTATATCTATCTTTACACTAAAATCTGCTGATATTCTATATAATACTTCTCTTTTAGAATGAAGTTCCTTTATCTTTTCAAACATATCATCTACATTAAGAAGAGGTCTTCCTTTACTATGTCGTACTCTTTCATATATACATTCAATAGTACAATCTAAATACACAATAAACGAAGTTTCCCTTAGAGTTTTTATATTTTCATTGTCTATAATAACTCCCCCACCTGTAGCAATAACTATATTATTATCTAAAGATTCTTCATAAACAATCTCTCTCTCTAATTTTCTGAAATAAGCTTCTCCCTTTTCTTCAAATATTTCAGGAATAGTTTTTTTCTCTCTTGCAGAGATCATTTTATCTATATCAATAAATTTCATATCTAAGTATTTGGCCAGAACTCTGCCTATAGTGCTTTTTCCACTTCCCATAAAACCAATTAGAGCTATATTATCCTTCATTTGTTCCTCCTTTGGTAATTATACCATTTCTTTGGTATAATTTAAAGTTTAAATCTAGAAATATTTCGGAAACTATTTATCTATTGTTTTTTTTTCGATTTGTAAGTATAATTTAGAAAATAATATCAATTTTGGAGGAAAAAATGCTAGATAAAGTTTTGATTATCAACACAGGTGGAACTATAGGAATGGTAAATAGTGAAAAAGGTGATCCTAATAGTCCACTAAGACCAGCTAATGACTGGAATGAAATTGCAAAAGAATATCCTATTCTTGAAAAGTTTTCAACAGATTACTATCAATTTTCACCATTAATTGATTCATCAGATATGTCCCCTGAAGTATGGATCAATGTAGCTGATATAATTGAAAAGAATTATGAAAATTACAGAGGATTTGTTGTACTTCATGGAACTGATACTATGGCATTTACAGCCTCAGCCCTTTCATTCATGCTTAAAAATCTTGATAAACCAGTAGTTTTAACTGGTTCACAGGTACCTTTGCAATTTCCAAGAAGTGATGCTCTTCAAAATCTTATCACAGCTATACAAATAGCAGGCAATGATTTATATGGTGTAAAACTTGTCCCTGAAGTCTGTATTTTTTTTAGAGATACCCTTATGAGAGGAAACAGATCAAGAAAAATAGATGCCACAAATTATTTTGGTTTTTCTTCTCCTAATTATCCTGCTATTGGAGAAATTGGAGGAGATATCAGAATAATAAAGGATAGAATTCTTGACAGACCTTTAAATAAAAATTTTTATGTAGATGGATATATGAATAACAAAGTTATTATTCTTGAATTATTTCCTGGTTTGAATCCTCAATATTTAAAAACTATATTTGAAAGTACAGATGAAATAAAAGGTGTTATCTTGAAGACTTTTGGAAATGGAAATGCACCTACTAATGAAGAATTTTTAGATGTACTTAAATACATTTCATCCAAAGGAATAGTAATAGTAGATATTACTCAATGTACAAAAGGTTTTGTAAAAATGGGATTATATGAGTCAAGTGCAAAACTTACAGATGCAGGAGTTATAAGTGGTGTTGATTTGACTCCAGAAGCTGCTGTCACAAAGTTAATGTATCTTATAGGAAAAGGATATGGTACAGAAGAAATAAAAAAACTTATGCAGATAGATATGTGTGGTGAACAGACTATAAGTCAATATAATTTTGTTTTTGAAAATAATTCTTCTGTACCTTCAAGTAACTTTGAGCTTGAAGTAACTATTCCAAATACATTGAGAGAAGAAGATTTATTTGAGGCAGTAGTACGAATAAAAGAAATAGCAGACAGAGAATTTACTGATAAAGAATTAAATATAGCAGTTACTATTGAAGGAAAAAGCCATCATGAAAATGAAAAAGTTCTAAAAATCAATAACAAAATAAATAAAATTATAGCTGCTGATAAAAAAAGCCTTCATGCCATTTTTAATCATTCTATAAAAAGTATTATTGATGAAAATGAAATATTAAAGATAAAAATAAATAGCAATATGAAAATCAATTGGAAAAAAATTAATTTTTCTGTTTACTCTGAATGCCTAAAATGATATAATAACTTTGTGATAAGATATTTTCATAACATTTAAAAAAAATATATTTATTTTCATTTTTATTAAATAAATATATAATTATTTAATTAGTATATTTTAATTGCGAACTTCATATATTTTTTGAAGCTTTTTTTGGTACTTTCTATCTTGAAAAATATTCATTTACCCTGTATTATTATTGTGAGGATAAAAATTAGGAGGGGTAAGAATGATAAAATACAGATTAGAAAGTGATTCAATAGGAACTTTAGAAGTACCTGCAGATGCATATTATGGAGTACAATCTCTTAGAGGACAAAATAATTTTCACATTACTGGTTATAAAGTAAGTGATACTTTTATAAAAGCACTAGCATATGTAAAAAAAGCCACATCAAAAGCAAACTATGAAGCTGGAGTTATTACTCAGGAAGTAGAAGCTGCTATGATTCAAGCTGCTGATGAAATCATAAATGGAGGATTCAGAGATCAATTCATCACTGATGTTATCCAAGGTGGTGCAGGAACTTCTATGAATATGAATATGAACGAAGTTATTGCTAACAGAGCTAATGAAATATTAGGTGGAGAACTTGGAAAATATGACAGATGTCATCCTAATGACCATGTAAACTATGGACAATCAACTAATGATGTTGTGCCAACTGCTGGAAAATTAACAGTTCAATTTATGATAAAAGACTTATTAGTTTCTTTACAGGAACTTTTCGATACATTACAAGCTAAAGGAAATGAATTTGACCATGTAATTAAAATGGGAAGAACTCATCTTCAAGATGCAGTACCTATCAGATTAGGACAAGAGTTCAGAGCATTTTCTGGACCAGTAGCAAGAGATATCAAAAGAATCAAAGGAGCAGTAGAAGAGCTTACTTATGTCAATATGGGAGCTACTGCTGTTGGAACTGGTATTAATGCTGATGTTAACTATGTAGAAAACGTTGTTAGAATTCTTTCTGAAGTTTCTGGATTTGATTTCAAGCAATCTCCAGATTTAGTTGATGGAACTAGAAATCTTGACAGTTTTGTATGGTTGTCTTCTGCACTAAAAACTTGTGCTGTAAATCTTTCAAAAACTGCTAATGATTTAAGACTTATGGCTTCTGGACCAAAAGCTGGACTAGCAGAAATTTCTTTACCTCAACAACAGCCTGGTTCTTCAATCATGCCTGGTAAAGTAAATCCAGTTATTCCTGAAGTATTAAACCAAGTATGTTTCCAAATTTTTGGAAATGATATTACTATAGTTAAAGCTGCTGAAGCAGGACAATTAGAATTAAATGTATTTGAACCAGTTTTATTCTTTAACCTATTCCAATCAATAGAAATATTAAAAAATGGAATTAATACTTTTATTAATAACTGTTTGAAAGGAATTACAGCTCAAGAAGAAAATTGTAAAGCATGGGTAGATAGAAGTGTTGGTATCATTACTGCTCTTAACCCACATATTGGATATAAAAATGCAGCTGAAATAGCTAAATTATCTATAAAAACTGGAACTCCAGTTGCACAAATAGTCCTTGAAAGAGGATTATTAAGTAAGGAAGATCTGGATATCATTTTAAATCCATTTGAAATGACTAAACCTGGAATTCCTGGAAAAGAACTTTTAAATAAAAGTAAATAACAGCTCACAAACCGTCAATCATTCATAAAAAAAACTCCCTGTCCATGCAGGGAGTTTTTTTATTATCTCTTTATTCTTTTCAAAATATTTTCGTAACTAGAATTAAATATTTTTTTATTATTGATTTATATTAGAACAAATAATATAAATATAAAATTATTTTATATTATTTATTGACATTATTAAATAATTATTATATTATAATCTTATAATTAATTCGTAATATAAAATAATTATTTTAAGGAGAAATTTTTATGAAAAAAAGACCTAATATTTTGTTGATAACTAGTGATCAGCAACACTTTAATACCATAGGTGCTTTTAATAAGGAAATCCTTACACCTAATCTTGATAGATTGGTTAAAGAAGGAACTACTTTTGACAGAGCTTACTGTCCAAATCCTACCTGTACGCCTACAAGAGCATCTATTATTACTGGGAAATATCCAAGCCAGCATGGAGCTTGGACTTTAGGAACTAAACTATCAGAAAATGAAAATACAATTGGAAATGTACTTAGAGAAAATGGTTATGTGAGTGCTTTAATAGGAAAAGCACATTTTCAACCATTGGCATCTACAGAAGAATTTCCATCTTTGGAAGCTTATCCTTATTTACAGAATCTTGAATTTTGGAAAAATTATAAAGATAAATTTTATGGATTTGATCATGTGGAGCTTGCTAGAAATCATACTAATGAATCCCATGTGGGACAGCATTATGCTATCTGGCTGGAAGAGAAAGGATGTAAGAACTGGAGAGATTACTATTTAAATCCTACTGGTCATATGAGTGAAGAAGAATATCCTAGATTAGAAATTTTAGTAGAAAAAGAAGGAAATATTCTTAACAGCAAAAGAAATTGGGGAAAATGGGAAATTCCTGAGGAATATCATTATAATTCTTGGATAGCTGAAAGATGTAATACTATGCTTGAGCAATACAAAAATAATAATGAAAATTTCTTTCTTTGGGCAAGTTTCTTTGATCCTCATCCAGAATATTTTGTACCTGAACCTTGGGCATCTATGTATGATCCTGAAAAACTAACTATAGATGAGGATACTTTAAATGATGATCATAAATATAATCCCCCTCATTTTAAAAAGACACAGGAAAAAAATCCTGATTTCAGTGAATATAAAGAAACTGGCTTTGGTATTCATGGAATGCATTCGCATCTTCAGAAAAAAGAAGATATTAAAAAAGACCTTGCTTTATACTATGGAATGGTATCAATGATGGATAAATACATAGGAAAAATTCTGGACAAATTAGATGAACTGGGGCTTGCTGATGATACTATAATAGTTTTTACTACTGACCATGGACATTTTATAGGACAGCATGGTCTTATTAGAAAAGGTCCTTTCCATTATGAAGACCTTATTAAGATACCTTTTATTGTAAAATATTCTGATATCGTTCCTGAAAATAAAGTTTCTCACTCTCTTCAATCATTAGTGGATCTTGCTCCTACTTTTTTGAGTATGTGTGGAATAAAAATACCTTATGATATGACTGGAATAGATCAGAGTAAGGCATGGACAAATGAAAGTATAAAACTTAGAAATCATATCATTTGTGAAAACCATCATGAACCTACTACTATACATTTAAAAACTTATGTTGATGAAAGATATAAATTAACTGTATATTATAATCATACATATGGAGAACTCTTTGATTTAAAAGAAGATCCTAAAGAATTAAATAATTTATGGGATAATATAGAATACAAAGAATTAAAAAGTGAACTACTTTTAAAATATATTTGGGCTGAGCTTGGTAAAGAACCAATGTGGATGCCAAGAGTAAAACAGGCATAATTAAAATATATTAATAATACATATTTAAAAGGGGTGAAATATGAATCTATTAGCAGTGGTTACATTTATTTTTTTTACTGCATTAGTAGCAGTAATATCTTGGTATCTTACAAAAAATGAAAACCTTGACTCTAACAGTGGATATTTTTTGGGTGGAAGAAGTTTAAGTGGTGTAGTTATAGCAGGTTCATTATTATTAACTAATCTTTCCACAGAGCAATTAGTAGGAATGAATGGAAATGCTTTTATGGGAGGCTTGTCAGTAATTGGATATGAAGTGACATCTGGTATTACTTTAATATTTATGGGATTATATTTCCTTCCAAGATATCTCACAAGTGGATTTACAACTGTTCCTCAATTTCTTGAAGAAAGATATGACAAAGGAACAAGAAATATAGTGGCAATCCTTTTTCTAATAAGTCTTGGAGTTATTTTTCTTCCTGTTGTATTATATTCTGGAGGAGTTGCCTTAAACTCTCTGTTTAACATATCAGCAATGTTAGGAATATCAGAGCAGGCTGCTCTCATTCTTACTATATGGGGAATAGGTATTATTGGAGGAATATATGCTATATTTGGTGGTTTAAAAGCAGTTGCTGTTTCTGATACTATCAATGGTG
>ERZ773144.2705-NODE-2705-length-13388-cov-12.821271_pt1 | contig 13388 bp, 9 predicted proteins | sample MGYA00580849_ERZ773144 | MGnify/ENA primary metagenome ERZ773144 (study PRJEB29015, sample SAMEA2737861) | human gut metagenome | biome: human gut; feature: human-associated habitat; material: faeces | place: China | collected 2012 ...
TGCCCGGCTGGTGCGGAAGTAGATACGCTGGGCATACAGATAACCGCCAACGGCAGGCACAAGGCGGTCTTGCTATATGACACCGAACAGTCGGAAGTGCAACTGTTCAAGAATGTAAGCAACCTGCTGGCACGTGCCAAACAGCCGGACAAACCCGATGAACTGAAAGCGTTCTGCCTGACGGGTATGTCACGCAAGGAACGCTTGCACGCCATTGTGCAGAGCCTGGATAAGTTCTACTACCAGTACGGCGGCATCCAGCTGGTCGTCATTGACGGTATTGCCGACCTTGTAAAGAGTGCCAACGATGAAGCGGAAAGCGTGGCGGTGATAGATGAACTTTACCGACTGGCAGGCATTTACAACACCTGTATTCTGTGCGTGTTGCACTTTGTCCCGAACGGATTAAAACTGCGTGGGCATTTGGGCAGCGAACTGCAACGCAAGGCGGCTACTATCCTTTCCATAGAGAAAGACGATGAACTTACCCAATCGGTCGTGAAAGCTCTGAAAGTGCGTGACGGTAGCCCACTGGATGTTCCACTGATGCTTTTTGCTTGGGATAAGGAAGCCGGGATGCACGTTTACAAGGGCGAGAAACCCCGTGAAGAAAAGGAGAAGCGCAAGGAAAAAGAGCTGGTGGGCGTTGCCCGTGACATCTTCGGGAGGCAGGCACATATCACCTACATAGACCTTTGCGAGCAGTTGCAGCAAGTCTTGGACGTTAAGGAACGTACCGCAAAGAGCTATATCCGCTTCATGCGTGAACGGGACATTATTGTCAAAGACCCGGCAAACCAGAGTTATTTCATGATTGGTCTGATTTAATCCGACAGCCTTATGTATATAGATAAAGAAAACTTCGTGGCATGGATGGAGCGTATCATGGATAGGCTCGATATGCAGGACAAAAAAATAGACCGCCTGTTAAACGGACATAATTACCTGAATGGCGAAAAGCTGCTTGACAATCAGGATTTATGCTTTATGCTAAAGGTCAGTGTCAAAACCTTGCAACGGTATCGAAAGAAAGGAATACTGCCTTACCTGACACTGGACGGTAAATATTATTACCGGGCAAGCGACATACACAAGTTAATCCGTGAACGCACGGATTGAGCAGTTATCATTTTCATGGTATTCTCTTCTTCATCCTGCTTTGTTGTTACAACAAGGCAGGATTTCGTTTACTTATAAGGTTATTCCGGTGATTTTTACTACTTTTGCAAAATAACATAAGAGAATAACGGCGATTGAACAGCTTTTGCTGTGATTTCGTCTTTATATAAGACATAGATAATAAGCGTTCCGCTGAACGTCCTGATACGAAAACTGGCAAATTTTCAAATTGAGGGGATATTCAGTGCAGGATACGTTATGCAATCGCATAGCGTGGTCTTGCCTGTTTCCTCAAAAGGTATTGCCAGTACCACGTATCGAAGCAGTGTAAGAGCCACGCTTCTTTTTTGGATATTGGCGGACAGTCGATTACGGATTATTAAACTGTTTAATACCTAACAAGATGAAACAAATTAAAGCGCACATCGCCGTATCTCTTGACGGGCATACCGCCACCTTGGACAAGGAACTGGACTGGTTGCCCGGTGAAGTAAAAGCTATCGTTGGCAAGCATTGTTCGGAAGCGGACTGCCTGCTTATGGGGGCGAACACCTACAACTACATCTTTGAGCATTGGGGCGGGTGGCCGTACAAAAGCAAACGGTCTTTTGTGGTGTCACACTACGATACCAATGTTACGCCGGACTGCGGCGTGGAGTTCCTGACCGAAGAACCCTTGCGAAAGGTCTATGAACTGAAACAGGAAACCGACCTGTTGGTGGTAGGTGGAAGCAAATTGCTTACCTCGCTGATTAAAGCCGGGTTGCTGGATAGCCTGACCATTTACACTGTCCCGGTCGTGCTGGGCAAAGGTATCGGCTTCATAGGGGAAACGCTCGGTTCTCAGTGGAAACTGTCAGGAAGCAAGGTACTGGATAACGGGGTGGTCTGCTCGACCTACCAATTCGATAGGGGTTTGTAACAATCAAGGAAGCAATAAAAATGCGCCCGGTTTCCCTCCGGGCGCAACCACTAAAATTCCAATTATCATAAGCAATACAACCTATCACAATGAAATTTCAGCGGTAAAGATAGGCTATTTCTTCGGTTTCTCTTTCTTTTTGGGGAATGAAAAACCGACATTGAACTGTTCGTCCAGCACCAGCGAAGCATCGAAAGCCTTGCCGTTCTTTCCCTTGAAGCCTTTGATTAACCCGGTCTTGCGTTTCGTCACCAGCTCAATAATCTGCTTGTCGGAAAGCTGCTTGTCGCACTTGTTTCGGAATATGGTAAGCGTACAGTCCACGTTGGAACATTTCGCCACTTTCGGATAGAACAAGATGCGTCCGCTGTTGCATTTCGGGCAGGGGCAGGTTTCGTCATTGGCGATAGACAACTGTACCGAAAGCAGTTCTGCCGTGATTTGGGCGGCATACACCTCGATACTTTTTCGGAACGTGTCGGCATCCATGCCACCCGCTTCTATCTTGGCAAGGGCGTTTTCCCACATACCCGTCATTTCCACATCGGCAATCTTCTTGTCCTTGACAATCTTGTAAACGGCAAGCCCCTTGTCGGTGGGTACAAGGTTCTTCTTCTCACGCACGATGTACTGGCGGGCGAACAGCGTTTCGATAATCGCCGCACGGGTGGCGGGCGTGCCTATCCCGGCATCTTTCAGTCTGGCTTTCAGTTCGGCATCCTCCAGTTCCTTTCCGGCATTCTCCATTGCGGCAAGCAGGCTGCTTTCGGTGTGCAGCGGCTTCGGCTTGGTCTGCTTTTCGAGCAGATCCACGGCGGAAAGTGGCAAACATTGTCCCTCTTGAAGTGGCGGCAAGGTGGCGTTATCTTCATCTTCGGTGTCCTGCTCGCTGAACACGGCACGCCACCCGGCTACTTTCATCACAGCCCCTTTTACCATAAAGTCCGTATCTCCAGCCGACAATACGGCAGTGGTAACGTCTTTCACGCACCTGCCCGAAAAGGCTTCCAGCATACGCCCGGCTACCAGCTCGTAAATCGCCCGTTCATCTTTGGAGAGTTCACCGGGCAGGTTCTCGGTAATGATTAAGGCGTGGTGGTCGGTCACTTTACTGTCATTCACGCTGCGGCGGTTCAGCGTTGCGCCATTCAGCCCGGCGGCATATCCGGCAAAGCGAGGGTATTGTCCCAACAAGGCGACACGCTCCGGCATTTCATCGAAAACGTCCTCCGAGATATAGCGGCTCCCGGTTCTCGGATAAGACATCACTTTCTTTTCATACAGGCTCTGCGCTATGGAAAGCGTCTTGTCCGCCGAAAAGTTCAGTTTCGTGTTCGCTTCCTTTTGCAGGGTAGTCAAGTCATACAAAAGCGGCGGTTCTTGGCTGGCTTCTTTCCTCTCAACGGATTTAACCACAAGCTGCCCCGCATCCTTTACCCGTTGCAAGGCGGCTATGGCTTCGGGCTGCTGTTCCCACTTGGCAGTCGATTGGGCAGGAAAACTTATTTCCCCACTGGCGGTATGGGCTTTAAGTTGCCAAAACTTGGCAGGCACGAAGTTCTTGTTCTCCAAATAACGGCTGCATATCATCACAAGTGTGGGTGTCTGCACCCTACCCAAAGAGAACACGCCCTGCCCGGCGGCTACGCTCAACGCTTGGGTGGCGTTTATGCCTATCAGCCAGTCCGCTTCGCTGCGGGACTTGGCGGAGAGGTAGAGATTATCGTAACGCCCGCCCGGTTGCAGGTTATCCAGCCCCTCACGGATAGCCTTGTCGGTCAGGCTGCTTATCCACAGGCGGACAAAGGGCTTGCGGCAGTTCAGGTAATGGAAGATATAGCGGAAGATTAACTCACCCTCACGCCCGGCATCGGTGGCGACTATAATCTTGTCGCACTGGTCGAACACTTCCTTTATCACTTTCAACTGTTTCAGTACGCCGGGGTCTGCCTTGTAGCCTTTCTCCGCTTTCACTTGACGGGGGATTAGCTGGAAGTCGGTCGGCAGTATGGGCAAACTTTCCTTGCGGAAATTCGCCACGCCGTAGGCTTCGGGCATGGCAAGCTGGATTAAGTGACCGAACGCCCATGTTACCATATATCCGTTGCCGGACAGATAACCGTCATTGCGCCCGGTCGCCCCGATGATGCGGGCGATGTCTTTTGCCACGCTGGGTTTCTCTGCGATTAGTGCTATCATATTTCTTTGTTTTTAGGTTGGTACTACATTTTCATTCCTTTGGACTTCTTGGGCTTGTCGGCTTTCAGGCTCTTGTCCTGCGCTTTATCCTGCTTCTCTTTCTGCTTGGCGGTGGGCTTCTGTTGTCCTTGCTTCAACGGCTCTTTGCATTGCTTGGTGGCTTCGTGGGTCTTGCCCTCCGAATTGACCGCTACCTGTGTCCGGCTTTCGTTGGCAGGGATAACGTCTTTCGGCTGTATCTTGTCGGGGGATTTACCCTGTGCGCCGGGCTGCACATGACCGTTGAACTCCACGCCCTTTTCATCCTTTAACCCGGATGCCTGCTGCAAGGCTTGCATAGCAGACCTTGGCAGGAACTCCAAACCACGCTCCACTGCGCTGACCTGCAAATAGGCACTGCGCCTTGTGCCGTCCTTAAATTGCAGGTTTTCCATTTTGACCGCCTGCCCGGCTTCAAAGGCGGCTTTCTGTTCCGGGGTGACTTTCACGTTACAAACGGTATCGGGACACTGCCATTTGTCAGCCCACATATACTCCAGCTCGTGCGTGTACCTGTCACGGCTGATGAACACGAGGATTTGCTCGCCGCTTTTCGGGTCTTTGATTTGGGCAATGTTGCCCAAATTGCCGATAGATTGCAGGTTGCCTTGCTCCTGCTTGGTGAACTCGTGTCCGTTGTATGGGCGTTGCAACAGTTTCTCGTCCTGCTGTACACCGTGCAGCTTGGGTACTACCGTGCCGTCCTTTGTCTGATAGAAAGAAAGTTTGACATCGGTCGGTTTGAGGTAGAAGCCGCCCACCGTTCCCAAAACGGTGTAGGTGTTGCGGGACTTGTAGCCACGCATCACCCGGTCGAAGTCCTTCGTGTTTTTCAGGGTGTCGGCGGTGATGCCGACTTTTTTCAGGTTCTCCCAGTCGATTTTTGCCGGGTCGAAGCGGTAGCCCTGCTTGAACTCGTGTAAGTCTGGCTTCGGCACTCGTAGCATTTCAGTCAGCCCGTCACCCCTCGGCGTGGGGTTAAGATGATTGTCCTCGATAACTTTGGCAGTCTTCTCTGCTTCGGAAACCCTGACATTGAACAGCTCCAGCCCGGCGGTGTCCTGATACTTGCGGTAAAAGTTGGAAACGAGGTTGCTAAATATGTCACCGTTCCTGTCCACCTGCATGAACTCGCCGCCATGTGCAGCCGTTGGCGGTACGGTCTGCAAATTGCCATCCTTGTCGATACCCTTAACGGCACTCACCTTTCCCTGCTGTTTATCCAAGACCAGCAGCACGTCTTTTTCCTGCCCCTCTGCGGGTGGGGTCATTTTCTTTGCCATAAATAATTGGATTTTTAGTGGTTACGGGAATATTCCCGTCCAAAGGTAACGACTAAATATGCTATATTTGAGAAATAGGCGGCAGGTGTCCTCATTAGTCTTTATTTGTCCGTAGAAGTCCAGCAGAGCATATAAAAACTCACCAATAATGCACAGGATGGGGAATAAATTTCATTAAATAGGAAATAAATATTGTGTTTATGGAAATTTTATCCTATATTTGCGCAATTATTATATATAAAAAAGAAATAAATGGAACATTTTAATATTATACAAGCTCTTTGTAGGTCAGCTCTATCTACTCCAAACCATGCTGTTGTACAGCAGGTTAATAGATTAAAAGAGGCTCTTAAGAAAAATGGGGATGAAAAGGAGGCTAAATCAATCGAATCTTTACTTATGTCATCAGAAAAATCTCTTGAAATGACACCAAGTAGAATTAAACAATCTTTTGCAATGGGTAATGGAGAAGAAATTACTCCTAAAACCCCCATACCTGTTGATAAGGAGACCTCTACCCCCCTAGCAGAAGTTTTCTTTAACGATGATTTACCAAATGAAATTCCACTATTTGATGATAGTATAAAAGATGCGATAAATTCTATAATCAATGAATGGTGTAGATTTGACAAATTACTTGAAATTGACGCGTATCCAGCTAGCTCTTGTTTAATTTATGGAGTACCAGGAACAGGAAAGACCCATTTAGCAAAATGGATTGCAAAACAAATAGGTCTTCCTGTTGTATTGGCTCGCTTAGAGGGGTTGATGTCTTCTTTCTTAGGAACTACAGCAAAAAATATTGGTAATCTATTTTCATTTGCCAATAGATACAATTGTGTCCTTTTACTTGATGAATTTGATGCAATAGCGAAACTTCGCAATGATCCTCAAGAGGTTGGTGAAGTAAAAAGAGTAGTCAATACATTACTCCAATGTTTAGATAGTAGGAAAGATCGGGGTTTTACCATTGGGGTTACAAATCATGAAATTTTATTAGACCCTGCAATATGGAGAAGATTTGATGTCCAAGTAGAAATTCCAAAACCATCTCCACAAGTAACAATGGCATTAATCCGAAAATTTCTTTCTCCACTGAACTTTGCAGACAATGAAATAAAGTTATTTGCTTGGTGTCTTGAAGATTCTACTGGTGCAGATATTGAAATGTTAGCAAAATGGGTAAAACGAGCTTTTATCATTGATAAAGAATCAACCGTATCACACATTATCAAACAATTTGTACTTCTAAATTCAGGGCGTGTAAATGAAAAAAAGAAAAGCATCATATTGAAGAGTGATGAAGAGTTTATTAATGCTCTTATTGAAGATGAAACATACACATTCAAACAGGTTGATATAGCCCCTATGTTTGGGATGACTACTTCTTCTTTAAGCAAACTTAAATCAAAAATGAAATAAATTAAATTAATAAATTATGGCAAATAGTCCTATACAAGTGGTTTTAAATACCAATAATTTCATTGAGGATGTGGAAAACCAGGGAGGTGGACCTTCTACCGATTTTTTTTGCAGATAATGACGTAGCATTCATAGAACACAAAGAATTACTTTCTCAACAGCTACATGAAATTAAAAACATGCAGATTAGTAATGAGTTTGCACCTGTATCTTATGCAAAGGTTACACTAAGACAATCTGCATTAGCGAAAAGTCATTGTCCTACTCGTGCTATTTTCAATCCGGATATTGCTCCTGTTGTTGGTGCTGGCGAACTCGGAGAGTTGTATGTAGAATTAACTCCGGAAAGTATTGAGCATGTTTCCAATAAAATAGATAAAGCTGAAACAACTACTCGTAAAAAGAATATTAATGGGAAAGATGTTCCTCATCCTAGCCGGATACGAAGTGAAATAGGTGCAATTGATCATATATCTCAACATTCAAAAAGTGATAAACGAAAGTTTTCAGTAACTGAAGCAATAGAATGGTTAGCTGACCCTCGCTCAGGTGGAGCATATATTGTAGAATTATTTGAAAATCCTCCTGCAAAAAAGGATTGGGATACATTAAATGTACAAAAGAGACTGTTATTTAGTACTTTTATTAATGGTCTTGAAAATTTCGGTTCTGGGTTATATGCACTAAAAATAAAACAAGATAAAGGTGCTGCTATCCTATATGGAATAAAATTAGAAGAAGGTGGAATACCTGTTGTCCAAATGGTTCCATTACAGTCATCAGCTGCAAAAAATGTTAATCGCAAATCAGTTAATCTAAATCCCCAACAACATGAAAAACTTTTGGATTTTTTAGATAGACACCCCCTTGTAAAAAAAATCACATTACCTCCCATTATAAATAGAGGGAATAGTACTTCTAATAATTCCATAGGTTCTCTTGCTACAATACCTTCTATAGATCCCGATATTAATTATCCAAAGTTATGTATTGTAGATGGCGGTGTTTCAGATATATTGGGAGATTGGATTCAAGATAGGTGGGGTCTAATTAGTCCAGAAGATAAAGATGAACATCACGGCAGTTTCATTGCAGGATTGGCTGTAATTGGACGTGATCTAAATAAAAATAATGTTTGCAAAGAATTAAATGGTTGCTACATTATTGATTTAGATATTCTTCCTGCCAAATTTTATGATTCTTATTATTCTAAACCTTTAGAATTCTTCAATGAGTTAGAAATAGCTGTTCAAGAATTAAAGGCAAGAACTGGAGTGCGCATATTTAACTTTAGTCTTAATGTAGAAGAACATGTAACATCAAGTGGTTACAGTATTCCTGCTCAAATTTTAGATAAAATTGCAGAGGACAATGATGTTATTTTCATTATATCAGCAGGTAATACCAAGCCTACACAAATGAGAAAAGAATGGCCAGCAGATCCTGTCGCAGCTTTAAAGACTCTAGTTGCTACAAGAAGTGATTCTCTTAAAGTACCAGCAGAAAGTTGTCGCAATATAAGTGTTTCAGCTTTAAATCCTCCTGATATAAACGGTATTGTTGCTTACGGATTAAGCAATTATAGCTGTCGAGGCGTTGGGTCTAGGACTGGACTTAAACCTGATTTAGCCCATATCGGAGGAGCCGGAACGAAACATGTTACAGAAGGATATGGACTTTTTTCTATAAATGAGCATGGATATATTGAAGATGGTTGTGGAACCAGTTATGCCGCTCCTAATGTAGCAAAAACTATAGCTGCTTTAGAAAACAGTATTGAAGGTGATGTTTCCAGAGAAACTTTAATAGCGTTGTCTGTTCATCATGCCATAATTCCTGAACCTTTTAAAGATAGACAGTTAAGTGCTGTTGCAAAACATTTAGTAGGCTTTGGTATGCCACAGAGTTCTAAAGAGATATTGGAAGGAGGAGATAATGCGATTACTTTAGTATTTGCCAACAGAATTACGACAGGTAGAAAACTTAGTTTTAGTTTCACATGGCCTTCCTGCCTCGTAAAGAATGGAAAGTGTACAGGTAAAGCTAGACTTACAATTGTAAGTACTCCTCCATTAGATTATAAATATGGTTCTGAATTTATACGAGTGAATATTGATGCTAGATTAAGGCAATTACAAAAAGACGGAAAATATAAAGGTCGTTTAGAGGCTATTTATGCACCTGAAACCGGTGAAGGAGGACTTTATGAAAAAGACCAAATCGAGCATGCATTTAAATGGAGCCCGATTAAAGTCTACGAAAAAAAATTCTCAAAAGGCGTTGGCCCATCTACGGATTGGAGACTTGATGTGGAATATTTAACAAGAGATGGTGAACGTATTCCAGATAATGGAATCCCATTTACAGCTATTTTAACAATATTTGACCCGAACGAGGAAGAACCTGTTTTTAATGATATGCGACAAACTTTACAATCAATAGGTGTACAGACAGTCGATATAAAGACTGCTGCAAGGATTGTATCTAGAGTATAATTACTTAAATAGAATATATGAAAAAAAATTACCATGTAACAAAGACTGAAAAAGGTTGGCAAGGAAAACTTGAAAAAGGAGAGAGAGCTTCTGTAGTCGGAACTACTAAAAAAGAAGTAATTCAAAGGACTATAGAGATAGCCAAACGACAAGCGAATTCATCCGTGAAAATACATAAAATGGATGGTAAATTTCAAGAGGAAAGGACTTATCCACGAAAATCAGATCCATTTCCTCCTGAAGGATAAAATTTTGATAAAGCAAGAATAGACTTTAAAATTTCTAAGTCTATTCTTGTTTTATCAAATGCCGTAACTCCGAGTCATTCTTAATCCGGGTTATTTCGTCCTCGACAATCTGCCGGACTTCCTGTCGGATACGGTCATAGTTGGCTTGTATTTCCTCTTGCATACGGTCGTTACCGTCCTTGTCGGTGAAGTCGATAATCTGCGGCAACTTCACGTAACGGGCGGTTTCCCGCTTCACCTTTTCATTGTCCACCACGATTTCGCAGTGGAAAATCTTCTGCTCTATCCGTTCATCGAAGTTGTCCGCCACAGCACCCACGAACATACCTTGCGTGAGGTTGGATATTTTGCTGGCGGGTATCAGGCTGTCCATTTGGGTGCTTATCGAGGTGGACTTCTCCCGCTGGTTAATCGTCATACTCTGCCGTTTCTGCAATACCTTTCCGAAACGCTCGGAAAGGATTTTCGCCGTTTCACCGACCACCTGACCGCTGAACACGTTACCCACCGTATTTTGTATCACCCGGCTCTCCTTGTCCCCATAGTCACGGGTAAGCTGGCTGTAATCCTGAAAACCTAACAGAACCGCCACCTTGTTGCTTCGGGCGGTCGCAATCAGATTGTCAAGCCCCCGAAAATATATAGTCGGCAGTTCATCTATTATCACCGAACTTTTAAGCTGACCTTTCTTGTTTATCAGCTTTACTATTCGACTGTTATATAGTCCCAATGCCGCCGAATAGATGTTCTGACGGTCGGGATTGTTGCCTACCACCAAGATTTTAGGCTCTTTCGGGTTGTTGATGTCGAGTGAAAAATCATCGCCCGTCATTACCCAGTAAAGGGCGGGTGAAATCATCCTTGAAAGCGGGATTTTTGCACTGGCTATCTGCCCCTGCAACTGCTCGTTAGCATCCGATTCCCAAGCATCCACGAACGGGGAAAGATAGTTTTCCAGTTCGGGATAGCTGCGCAAAATCGTGAAGACATCGGCGTATTTCTTGTTCAGTAGTTCAATGGCATGGGGAAAAGTGCAATACTTACCGCCTTGATAAATACGGAGATACCAAATTATAGCCGCCAAAAGAATAATCGGACTTTCCACAAAGAAGTCGCCCTGCTTGCTTATCCACGAGCGATTGAGGTTAAGCATAATCGTGTAACTGGCTTCGTAGGCATCCGCAATGTCCGACATGAAGCTGGCGTTTATCGGGTTGCATCGGTGGCTCTTGCGTGGGTCGTCAAAATTGATAACATAAAACTTCGGTTTGACCTTGTAACCGTCCAAGTGGTTAAGCAAATGATTGTAAGCGATTTCCGAAAGGTCGGGAAACTTATAATCATAACAATACATCGAAAATCCTTTCTCAATTTGCTGTTTTATATAGCTATTTACTACTGCGTATGACTTGCCGCTGCCCGGCGTACCTAACACAAGGCTGGCACGGAACGGATTCACCACATTTATCCAGCCATTATTCCACTTCTTCTTGTAGTAGAACCGGGTAGGCAGATTTACCGAATACTCGTTCTCGATAAGCCTTGTTTCCTGCTGGAAACTTTCGTTCTCTGTATTAAAGACATCATCCATTAGGTTGTTCTTCAACAGCCGGGACATCCATGTACCCGCCATGAGCATACAGATATAACCCGCTGACAGTGTGACGATATAAAATACCGTGTCCGCCGTATGTGGCAATGGTACTTCCAACAGCCACCAGTTCAGGAAAAACAACACGACACCCGCCGCAAGGCTGCCATGTATCTTCGTCCACGTTATCTTCTCCTCTTTCACGCCCTTTGTGCCGATACAGGACAGGGCGAGGAATACCACCGAAAAAAGTTTTGTCCATAAGATAGACGAAAACAGCCCGGTGGTGCGCTGGAAGTTCCACAGAATCTTGTCTATCACTTCAAACGTCACTCCCCATTCTTTCAGGGTGGAGTAACAGAACCAGTACACATTTATTCCCACGAATAGAATACTGATTGCCCGCATAAAGTCCATGACCTTTGCAAGCCCTCTCAAATCATCTTCCTGTTGCATGATTGTAATTTTTTAAGTTAGTCGATGCGTCTTGTACGCTTCTTTTTCTTCTTTCTCTTTTGGCGGGCAGTGTCTTGCGGCTCGTCACCGCCTGATGTACCACCCAACAATCCACCGAACGCACTTACTACGGAAGCCACGCCTGAAATGAGGTCAGCTTTTGGCGTGAAGTCCGGCTGCTCCTGATGCGTAGATTGTTCCTGCCGTATATCCGTTTTTCTTTCATCGGAATACAAATCATTGAACACGTTCGCCGAATACTCCTTGCCCAAGCGTGAACCGTTCAGCACCACCCGGCTGTCGTGGTCGATGAACGTAACGCCATAGATACGTCCGCTGTCGTTCTGCCGGAATACCACGTCAATGCCCTGCTTCTTTAGTTCCCGCTCCAGTTCCCTGCGGTTGCGGGTAGTCCGCATGGCGGTGGTTACAATCTTCCGGGTACGCTCTTTCAGTTTTCCGTTCCTGATTGCTTCGCCCGATTTCTCCATTCTGCGCTGTACCGCCTCATAGCCCACCGACTTGCCGATACGGGAAGCCTTTACCGGGTTGCCCTCCTTTTCGCCCTTGTCATTGGTGGCGGAATAGACAATCCCCTGATAGGGTCTGCCGCTTATCTCTCCCTTGACTTCCTCGGCGCACACGTTGCAAGTGGCAAGCAACGCCTTGTACTCCCCGAACGACTGGAAGCGGTAGCCATAGCAAGCCGCTTTCACGGTGTTGCTGACTTGGTGCTTCACGTCCCCGGCTGCGTAATCCACCTTCTTCAGTTCCGGGCGTTCGGCACGTTCCTTTCGCTCCGCCGGATGCAGGTTGTATTTCCTCTCCAGCTCACGGGTGATTTGCTTGCTGCGCCGATGCTCGAACCTGTCATTCAGCGGTCTGCCGCTTTCATCCACCCGCAAGCCTACGATGTGGATATGGTGGCGGTCGATGTCGGTATGCTTATATACCAAATAAGGTTGGTCGCCATACCCCAACTTCCGCATATACTCTTTGGCTATGTCGGAAAGCTGCTGGTCAGTCAGCACGTCTTCCGGGTGCGGGTTTATGGAAATATGAAGTATCGGCTTCTTGGTGGATAGCTGGACGGGCATCTGCATTTCAAAGCTGCGCATACACTCACCGATAGAGAAATTCCCGTTCTCGCTTAGCAACATTTTATTGGAGAAAAGCACCTTTGCTTCCTCGCTATCCACCTTGTTTTGGTTGTAAGCCAGTGCGCCGAACATATTGCCACCCGTACTTATTTTGGCAACCATAGTTCCTTGCACTCGTTTGTCAGGTCGATAACCTGACGGTTCAACATAGCCAGTTCGGTGGTCGCTTTCTCCAGTTTATAGAGAAAAGCCAGTGCCTTTTTCTCCGAAAAGTTGCTGTGCAACGCCTTTACCACTTGGTTGTAATTGACCGCTATCGCTCGAAATTGTGCATAAAATTCGGTCAGCCGGGTGCAATACTCGACCGCCGACTTGTCCACTTTCACCACCCGGAACGGCTCGCCGAACAACCGTGCGGCGATGAACCGGGACTTGCTCGTAACGCCCGACAGCTCCCACTGCGAGAGGAAGCGGGCGTTCTCCCGGTCGTTCAGGTAAAGGACATGGCGATGCT
>ERZ773144.2725-NODE-2725-length-13332-cov-6.230549_pt1 | contig 13332 bp, 12 predicted proteins | sample MGYA00580849_ERZ773144 | MGnify/ENA primary metagenome ERZ773144 (study PRJEB29015, sample SAMEA2737861) | human gut metagenome | biome: human gut; feature: human-associated habitat; material: faeces | place: China | collected 2012 ...
ACCTTTTTTTATTTAATTTCCCTTTACTCTGTAATATTATTTTTTGACACTTATATTTATAAATTAAAAATTTTATATTTTATCAGGTCATTCACTATTCATATAACTTTTTAATATTTTAACTCTATTTTTTATATATCAAATTTCTATAAAAATTCTATTAATAAATAATTTGGTAAGTCAAGTGTAAAAAATACAATTTCATCTCTATAACATTAATTTTTCTTTATCATCATTTGTCTATTTTAAAATAAAAGTGTATAATAAATTAAAATTATTTTTACACTATAAAATATAATACTTTTATTTTTTAACAAAGATATCTAAAAGGGGAGAAAGAGATGAAAGAACTGTATTCAATAGGTGAAGTAGCTGAAATAATGGGAGTCTCTGTGCAAACATTAAGGCATTATAATAATATTAATTTACTTGCTCCAAAGTATATTAATCCTTCTACAGGATATCGTTATTACTCTGTTGATCAGTTTCATCTTATTGATAGAATAAAATATCTTCAAAAATTCAATTTAAGTCTTGAAGAAATAAGAGAAATTCTAGCTGAAAACAATATCAATACTCTTGTTCAATATTTAGACAAATGTAAAAAATCTCTTGAGGAAGAAATCAGTAAATTAAAAGACACCATTGATGACATTCAATGGTATAAAGACTATTTTACTTATATAGGTGAAGGAAGTATAGATGACCATTCTTATAGTCTTCATCTTGAGAAAAGATATATGGTTGCTGCAAAAGTTATAAAAAATGAGCCAAAAGAAGATTTTCACATCAGGCTTAATGAAATAAGGAATAGTAATGAATGCAAACATCTTAAATACATGAGACAATTTTCATATATTCTTGATTATGAGGCCTTAATAAATGGTGAATTAAAACCACATTATCTTGGAATGTTTATCAAAGAAGCTCCAAATATTAAATCAGAAAATATTATTGAAATTCCAGAAGGGAACTATTTATGTTTTAAGGCAAGAATTTTGAGTGATGGATGGAATCCATATTTTACAAAACTATTTTTTCAAGGAAAAAAGAAGCCATCAATAGTTCTTGCAAATGAATATGAGAATAGCCTTTATGAATATTCTAGATCTGTTTATGAAGTTCAAATTTTAATCCCACAGGAATAATAAGTTTATCTGTTTTAAATAATAATTTATGTAATATAAAAGCTTAAAATTTTGGAAAATATACAAATTAAATTTTATATAAAAAAGCAGAAGTATAATTTACAAATAAAAATTACTCTGCTTTTTTAATTAATTTTTTATTTTTTCTCTGTTCCTTAATTTTTCTGCAATTTTATTACTTACTAAATTAAGAAAGTAAAATCAATTTTATTTTTTCTCAAAACTCTCACTTAAATTTATCATACATACAGCCACGATTACTAAGAATATTCCAAATAACTTTAACATCCCTGCTCCTTCTGAAAAAATAACTATTCCTATTAATGCTGCTACAACGGGTTCTATATTGGCAAGTATAGAAGCCTTGCTTGCTTCTATTCCTGAAAGACCTTTAGTATATAATATATATGGAACTGCTGCTGAAAAAGCAGCAAATACTGTAACAAAAATCCAAGATCTTGTACTATTTATTTTTTCAATTATCACAAATGGAGATCCTAAAATACTAAATAAAAGACCAGACATTAAAAATGTGTAAAACACTACTGTAACTGGAGAGTATTTTCTAAGAGCATATTTTCCAAAAATACTGTAGAGTCCATATCCTATACCTGAAAGTATTCCATAAATAAATCCTCTGACAGAGATTATATTTCCTCCCTCAAATATTCCTGTAACCATCATGCACCCTAAAAATGTTATTATGAGAGCTGCAAGTTTAACTTTTGTAATTTTTTCATTAAAAAGTATTACTGAAAGTATCATTATAATAGATGGAGCTGTATATAAAAGAATAGCGGCAACCCCCATTGATGTTTCCTTTATTGCTGCAATATAACTCCAGTTATACAAGGAAAAACTTATTATTCCTGTCCCTATAAAATATTTTAAGTCTTTTATACTTTTGAGCTTAAAAATACTTCTATCTTTTATAAAAAAGAAAATGCCAAGAATAATTACTGAAAATACAGAACGTATAAAGCATATATCAATAGATGTAAATCCCATATTTCCTGCTGTTTTTGAAAAAAGCCCTATTCCTCCCCATAAAAATGCAGCAAAAATAACTAATAAATATGATATTTTTTTCATTTTTTCCCTCACTAAAATATATTTTATTCAACTATAAGTTTCTCTATATTTTCTGCTTCTGCATATTTTTCTAAATATTTAAAAGATTTTTCTAAAATTTCTTCCAAGTTTTCATTTTTTGAAAAGCAATATATTAATGTCAATATTTTTACTGACTCTAATGTAACCATAGCTTTTATTGAATCACTTGTAGGACTTCCAAAAGCTCCTTCGCTATCAGTGAGAACAGGAAGATTTTCTATATTTATATCATCTTTCCCTATTCCTTTATATATTTCTTCACTTCTTCCTTTTCTAAGTAAAATATCTCCTTTTATATTTTTTAAATCATAAGAACCTACAGAAAATCCTGTTTCTAATGATATTAAATTATTGGTATCTACAACTGTATTTATCTGATATAGTCCTTTTCCCTGCTTAATTCTTCTATAAAGAGCTTCTGAAGATATTCTGTAACGATTAGGATCTTTTCCTAAAGATTTATATGCTTTTTTTGATAAAAAAATATTTTCTATATCATTTATTCCTTTGTTTTCCATGAAAGAAATTAATGCTGGAAATATTTCTTTATCAAATTTTTTCCACAACTCTTCATTTTTTTCTTTAACTTTAACATCATAGATAAGACATCCCAGTCTTATACTTTCTACTTTATTTTTTAGCATATCATCTATTATTATCTTCATATTCCCTCCATAATTATTATTAAGAAAAGGGTGTATTTAAACACCCTTTCTGCTTTTTAATGATTTCTCTATTAAACTATTCTCCAAATACTTCAAGGGCTTGAGTAAAGTCTGCAATCAAATCATCTACATCTTCTATACCTACAGAAAGTCTGAATAAACCTGGAGTAATTCCCATAGCTCTTCTTGCTTCATCTGGCATATGACTATGAGAACTTGTTACTGGATGAACAAGAGTAGTACGTATTCCCCCTAAAGTCATTGCATAATGTGCAAAATTTAGTTTCAACATAAATTTATCTATTTTCTCTGAATCTTCTGGAACAATAAAACTTATCATTCCACTCATTGTTTCGTTCGAACCAAATAATTCAAGGGCTAAGTCATGATGTTTAAAACTTTTAAGACTTGGATGATTTACTTTAGATACATATTTATTTTCTTCTAATGCTTTTGCTAATTTAGCCGCACTTGCCATTTGTTTTTTTATACGAAGATCCATTGTTGCAAAGCTTTTCATCATTGCATGTGCTGCATGAGGATCACCTGGTGTTCCACAAAGCATTCTTACTGGATGAATTGCATCTATAATCTCTTCTGTCGAAGTAATTGAACCAGCAATAGCATCACTATGTCCATTCATAAATTTTGTCATACTATTAATAACTATATCTGCACCAAATTTTATAGGTTTTATTGCTATTGGAGATGAAAATGTATTATCAATCATCAACAACGCTCCATTTTTATGAGCTATTTCTGCCAGAGCTGGAATATCTGCTATATTTAATGTAGGATTAGCAAAAACTTCTGAATATATTAGTTTTGTTTCAGGTTTTAGAGCTTTTTTACAGTTTTCTATATCATCAAAATCAACTAAATCAGCATTAATACCAAATTTTGGCATTAATTTTGTAAATACATCAAATGTTTCTCCATATATATTTCTATTACATATTACATGATCTCCAGGTTTTAATAATGTCATTAAAGTAGTAGTAATTGCTCCCATTCCTGATGAAAATATTAATGATTTTTCTCCTGCTTCAAGAAATGTTACCATATCAGCAAGGGCATCTCTGTTAGGATTACATGTTCTTATATATGTATATCTTTTTTCATATGCTTCTTTTACTTCTGTTAAACTATTCATTGTAAATGCTGTTGTTGTAAACAGTGGAAATGCCTCTGGCTTATTAAAATCCATCCCTTTTACTTTCCTTCCTCTGTAAAGTAATTCTGTAGCTTCTGAACATTTTCTTTCCATAATTATAATCCTCCTTAAAAGTTATTTCAAATTTTATTTAATTTTCTTTATATAGTCAGTGTATTATATGCTGTAACAATAGAGTCAACAAATAAAATAAAATAAATTTTTTAAAATTATTTATTGACTCTATTGTAAATATAGGTTTTATACTTTGATTATAGATATTTTATGAAAATTTTGTTTTTATCAAAGACATTTTTATTTTTTTTAAAACAAAATATAATTTTTTAGGAGGATTACATATGTTTAAGGAATTTGATGAATCTTTATCTTTTGAAACTAACATTCTGGAAGCTGGTGCATATTTTAGACTGCCTACTTCAAACCCTGAAGCCCTTCCAATACATCTATCTACTGCACATAATGTTGAAGATCTAGCTGATCTGCAAAAAAGATATGATGAAAAAGGATTTTGCTACAACAGAAATAGAAATCCAAACAGAACAGCTCTTATTGAACTAATGAACTATGTTGAAGGAGGAGAAGATTCTCTTGGATGTTCTTCAGGAATGGCTGCTATTTCTTCTACTGTAATAGCTCACACTAAAGCAGGAGATCATATCTTATCTGATAAAACTCTTTATGGTGAAACTTTAGAAATATTTACAAAAATATTAAAAAAATATGGTGTTGAAACTACATTTGTAGATTTTACAGATTTAGAAGAAGTAAAAGCTAATATAAAGCCAACAACTGTTATACTCTACACTGAAACTGTTTCAAATCCATTAATTGGAGTTCCAAATCTAAAAATGTTAGCTGACATTGCCCATTCTAATAATGCTCTATTAGTTGTAGACAATACATTTATGACAGGAGCTTTAATAAAGCCCTTAAAATTTGGAGCAGATCTTGTTGTAAATTCTCTTACTAAATTTGCAAATGGACATAGTGATGCTGTATGTGGGGCTGTTACTGGTAAATCTGAACTTATAAAAAAAATATATGAATTGCAAGTTCTCCTTGGAACTCAAGCAGATCCTTTCTCAAGCTGGCTTATAATGCGTGGAATGAGAACTCTTGAGTTAAGAATAAAAAAACAATGTGAAAATGCTTCTGCTCTTGCAGCTGCTCTTGAAAAATCACCTTATATTCTTAAAGTGAATCATCCAAGTCTTGAGAGTAATCCTCAACATCTTTTAGCTCATGAACAATTCGGAGATTGCTATGGAGGTATGTTGAGTATTGAACTTCCTGAAGATTTAGAAAAAATGAATAAATTTATGAGAACTTTAAAACTTGCTCATTATGCTATGACACTTGGAGGATATAGATCATCACTTGCTTATCCTGTTATGAGCTCACATAGTGACATGACTAGGGAAGAAAGACTTGCTATTGGAATTACTGATGGTCTGCTAAGAATATCAGTAGGAATAGAGAATACACAAGATTTAATTAATGATTTTACAAATGCTCTTGAGGTAGCTTATGGAAATAAATAATTAAAAGTTTTATACGCGTATAGTATTATTCACTAGCTCTGCAGGCTATATAAATTTAACTGGATATCCACTCAAACTTTGAAATATAAAATACTTTATCATTTTTGGTTAAAGTTTATGAGGAGGAAAGTAGGTATGTTTGCAAGTATTTTAAACGGAATAAATGATTTTTTATGGGGAAAACCATTTACTTATTTTGTCCTATTTATAGGTCTGTATTTTACTATTAGATCTGGATTTTTTTCAATCTTTCATTTCAAGCATATATTGAAAAATACTTTTGGAAGTATGTTTAGTGAAGAAGCCAATCAGAAGAAAAAAGGTTCTGTTACTCCTTTTGAAGCTGTTTGTGTTGCAATTGGTGGCTGTGTAGGATGTGGTAATATTGGTGGAGTTGCCAGTGCTGTTGCTGTTGGAGGACCTGGTGCTGTTTTCTGGATGTGGGTATGGGCATTCTTTGGGATGACTGTAAAGTGTGTTGAAACTACTCTAGGTTGTCATTATCGTTCAAAAGATGAGACTGGAAGATTCTTTGGTGGTTCTACTTATTTTATGGAAAAAGGTATCTCTAAACAGCTTGGATTTACTAAATTTGGTATAGGTTTGGCAATTGCATTTGGAATTGGATTTCTTTCTCAATTTTTAGGTGGTTCTCAAGCTTATACTATAGCAGAAGTTTTAAATCAATCATTTGGGTTTAATATGATAGGAGTAACTGTTATTTATTCTCTTATTCTTTTCTATGTTATTTGGAAAGGAACTCCAAGAGTTGCTGCATTTGCTGCAAAAGCAGTTCCATTTATGTGTAGTATATTTATCTTAGGTGGTCTTGCTCTTGTTATAGCAAACTATCAAAATGTTCCCCACGCTTTTGCTATGATTTTTCATGATGCTTTTACTGGTACAGCAGCTGTTGGAGGATTCATAGGTTCAACTGTTTCTCAAGCAATTTCAACTGGAGTTGCTCGTTCAATTAACTCAAATGAAGCTGGACAAGGATCTTCACCTTTGATTCATGGTTCTGCAAATACTATTCACCCTTTCCGTCAAGGTATATGGGGATCATTTGAAGTATTTATAGATACTCTTGTTGTTTGTTCTATAACTGCTCTTGCTGTTCTATGTTCAGGTGCATGGGATGATGGTTATACTGGTGCTACTCTTACAATTAAAGCTTATGAAAGTGTATTTGGACACTTTGGCTCTGTATACATCGGACTTATGTGTGCTTTATTTGGTATTACTACAACAGCTGGCTGGTATACATATTATATTGCTGTTATGAGACATGGAACTAGATATAATCCTATATTGGGGGATAGATTAGAATTATTATTCAAATTTATATTCCCTTTGCCAAATATTATAATTGTATCTTCTATAGTTTTAACTGGTAATGGACCTGATTTATTCTGGACAATAGTTAATATCAGTCTTGTTGCTCCAGTATTTACTAATCTTCTGGGATTATTCATGCTTAGAGAAAAATTCTTTGCGCTTCTTAAAGATTATAAAGCCCGTTACATGGGTATTGGTAAAGTAGATCCAAATTTTTATGTTTTTTATGAAGATGATCCTGTTATAGCTGAGGAAGAAGAGATTATAAGAAGAAAAATCAAGGCAGTTAGAGATGCTGTATATCAATCTAAAAATATGGTTTTAGATGAATAAAAAATATATTTAATAAAAATATAAAATAAAGCTATTTATAAAATAAAAAAATTCTAAAAGGATTAAAAATACCCTGTTTAAAAATGCAGGGTATTTTTAATAGTACAATTATTTAAATTTTATCTATCTAAAAGTTCTATTTCTTTATCAATTAACTCCTTTAGTTTTCTCAGTTCTTCTTCAGTTAATGTTATTCCTTTTCCCATTTTTTTATGTTCTGGATCCCAAGTTCTAATATCATATTTAGGCTCTTCAGCATTCCAACTTACACGAGTAAGCTCTTTTTTCCATCCTTTACTTCCTTCAGAAATAATACCTAATTCATTTAATACTTCAAATTTTAATTCTTTCTTTTCCATTTCTCTTCCTCCTATACTGCATATATAGATTGTTCTGATATAATATTAAAATTTAAACACTTATTTTTTATCTCTTGTTTCATTATAACATCCACATTATTTGTTGTAAATAAATATGCATTAAATCAATTATATTTTGAATTCAAAAAATCAAGATATTAATTATGAACAAAAAAATACCACAGATTTCTCTGTGGTATTGATAAACAATTTTTGATAAATCCAACCAATTATCTTTTTGAGAATTGAGGACTTCTTCTTGCTTTTTTCTTTCCGTATTTCTTTCTTTCTACCATTCTTGAGTCTCTAGTTAGGAATCCAGCTTCTCTTAAAGCTGCTTTTAAAGTTTCATCAGAAAGTAGTAAAGCTCTTGCTACACCATGTCTAATAGCTCCAGCTTGTCCAGAGTTTCCTCCTCCAACTACATTAACTCTTACTTCAAATTTATCTAAAGTTTCAGTTAATACCAATGGTTGCTCTACTATTCTAGAAAGAATTTGTCTTCCTCCAAAGTATTCAGCCATTGATTTTCCATTTATTTCAATTCCTTTTCCTCCAGGAATTAGTCTTACTCTTGCTACAGAAGTTTTTCTTCTACCAGTTCCTCTATATTGAATCATTTCAGCCACTGTCATTTACCCCCTATTAAAATTCTACCTTTACTGGTTTTTGTGCTGTATGTGCATGTTCTGCACCTGCAAACACTCTTAATCTTGTTAGTTGTTCTCTTCCTAATTTATTTTTTGGAAGCATTCTTTTAACAGCTAGCATTAATAGTTCTTCTGGTTTTTTATCTAAGATTTCTCCTAGTTTTCTTTCTCTTAATCCACCTGGGAATCCAGAGTGATTGTAATATGTTTTATCAGTTAACTTCTTTCCAGTAACCATTATTTTAGCTACATTAGTAACTACTACAAAATCTCCTCCATCAATATGTGGAGTGAAAGTTAATTTGTCTTTACCCATTAATTTTTTAGCAACTTCAACTGCTAATCTACCTAATATTTGTCCTTCTGCGTCGTAATGATGCCATTCTCTAACAACATCTTCTTTTCTTTGCATAAAAGTATACTTTTTCACTTTAATTTTTCCTCCTCAAATGTTATATCTTCATAATATAACGCAACGGTCCTTTTGTGGGAAAGGTTTAATATACCTAACTATTATATTCATTTTCCCTTATTATGTCAAGCTTTTTCTTTATTTTTCCTCAGTTTTTTCAACATTTTCTTCTTCTTTTTTTTCTGGCTCAGCTTCAGGCTGTTTAGGAATAGGATTTCCAAACATCCATTCAATTTGTCTTCTTATTCCTGTAAGATCAAATATTCTGTCTCCAACAGTTATTCTATCATTTTCTGGAATAGCAATATGTCCTTCTTCTAATGGAATATTCTTATCAAGGCTTATTTGAATTTTTACAGGTTCTGCATCTTCAACTGGTTTGAATTCTGTTTTTACAGTTTTTATTACTCCTTCAGCTGCTAATATATGAGCTATTTCCTCATCAGAAAATCTTCTTTGAGGTGGATAATCAGCTATAAATAAATCTGCTGTTTGAATAAATTTTACCTTATCTTCTGCTATTTTTTCAAATATATCTATTGTATATTTTCCTCTTTCAGTTATCAAAAATTTTTCTAAATCAAGTATTTTTTTACCTACTCCAAATGGATCTAAATATACTCCAAATTCTCCCTTTGTAATTAATGTATCATCAGGTGCATTTAATCTTACTTCAAACATTGTTGGTCTTTCTAAATCAGAGAAAGTTAAAACTATTGATAAGTTTGCCATTGGAAATGGAAACATTGGTTGAATTAAATTATCAAAGGCTCCAAATATATCAACCATTCCTGATACTTGTGGATTTACCTGTGCTTTGTATGCTGTTACAATACTTTTTAATTTTGCCATTACTCTTACCCCTTTTTTGCTTTTTATTTTACACTTAGCTTTAATATACCATATTTTTATTTATTTTGTAAATAGTTACAACTATATTTTAAAATATTACTGAAATAAAAAATGAGAGTAATCCTTAAGCTAAACTATATCATTAAAATTTAGTCCTTCTTTTTGATTACTCTTATTCAATTTTATTTTTTATTTTTCTTTGGCTGCATTTTCTCCAGCTATTCTACCAAATACAGTTATATCTGTTAAAGCATTTCCTCCAAGTCTATTAGTTCCATGGATTCCTCCAGTAACTTCCCCAGCTGCATACAATCCGGGAATTGGATTTCCTTTAGTATTTATTACTTGAGCTTTTTCATTAATTTCTACTCCACCCATAGTATGATGTACAGTAGGAATACGTGGTCCTGCATAGTAAGGTGCTTTATCAAATTTTATACCAAAAAGTTTTCTTCCAAATGGATCTTTTTTAGCATCTACACTTTTATTATAATCTGCAATAGTCTTTTTAAGAGTATCAGCAGGAACTCCTATTTTTTCAGCAAGTTCATCTAGTGTATCTGCTTTTACAGCTCTTCCAGCTTTTATTAAATCTCCAATAGGTTCATTAAAGTTATTTTTAGTTTCTAATGTAGGATAAACTTTTGAATCTACTATTACCCACATATAGGCATCTTTTTGCTTGAAAAGAGCATTTGTCATAACATCTCTTCTCTCATCTTCTGCCACAAAACGTCTTCCATCTTTATTAACAAATATTCTATCTTCAACAGTAGTTTCAATATTTCCACTTAAACTTCCAGTTACAGGATCCCCCATAGGCAGAAGCTGAATATCTTCCATTCCTATCAATTTAGCTCCTATTTTTTCAGCCATTTTTATCCCTGCTCCATCTCCACCTGGATGATTAGTAGTAAGAATATTTTCTGTTAAATTAGAATTGAATTTCTGTCTATACTCAACATCTCCTGCAAATCCACCAGTAGCAAGAATTACAGCTTTTTTAGCATTGAATACAATTTTATTTTTTGCATCTTCAGCTTTTACTCCAGCTACTTTTCCATCTTTCACAATAAAATCTTTTGCTTCTGTTTCATAGAAAATCATTATTCCATTTTTTTCAGCAAAATCTTTGTGTGCAAGAATCATTCCAGTTCCTACTGGTGTAGTTGGCTTATGACTTCTTGGATAAAGAGCTCCCAATACTGTAAATACTTCATCTTTGAAAGTCATCCCTAAACTTTCTAGCCATTCAAGTGCTGAATAAGCATTTTCAACAAGTATTCTTACCAGTTTTGGATTTCCTTTCTTATCTCCACCCTCATAAGTATGTTGATAATGAAGTTCTATTGAATCTTCTATTCCTTGAGGTACCTGTCTTTTGGGGTCAACAGCATTATATGCTCCCCCTGCTAATACAGTATTTCCTCCCAATCTAGGCATTTTTTCTATAAGAATAACACTTGCGCCATTTTGTTTGGCTGAAGTAGCAGCTGCAAGACCTGCTCCTCCTCCCCCAATAACTACAACATCTGCTATATATTCTTTATTTCCTTTTTTTATCTCTGGAGCTGGAACTCTTTTTCTAAGTTCTCTTACATCTCCTCCTGCTTCTTTAACTGCATTAGTTATTGCAGTGAGAACTCCTCTGCTGCTCACTGTTGCTCCTGCTACTGTATCTATTCCAAGACTTTGTTTTTCAAGTACCATTGCTGGTATTCTTTCAATTGCTAAGCTTGATATAAATGGTGTTTCTTTATTAGGAAGAACTTTTATATTTTCTATCCTGTCTTTTGATACAGCTATTTCTACCTCTATTTTTCCACCATAACCAGTAGCTTCACCTTTATAGCTTCCTGGCTCATAAGAAAATGAAAAGGCAGAAAGAACCATCATAAATGTAACTAATAAAATACTCCTTATCTTTCCCATATTCCCTCCTGATATTTTAGTATACTCTTCTAATATTATATTAGGTTTAAAATATTTGGTCAAGGATTATTTACAGCAGAAGTCAATTTGAAATTGTTATAGTTTTAAAGGATGTTATCAATAAATAAAATATATCTATTTTATATACTTGTGTCACACCTGTGTCACACAGTATATATTAGATAAAAATATCTCTTTAGAATTTTATACTTAATATTTGATACTATTTATTTTTCAAAAAATATTTTAAGTTGTGATATAATACAAAATTAAAATAAAAAGGAGCTCTCAATCAAAGCTCCTTTTTTTCTTTATACTACTTACTTAATAATTTATTTTCTTCGACTTTAAAATTTTTGCATAAACTTTTACACTTCTAATTAAGTTGCCATACTTTCTTTTTATCTTTTGTAACTATATTTATTGTAATACTGTTTGTATAAGATCAACATCATTATTTAAAATTCCAAATTTTCTTAATAAATTAGGATAATTCTTAAAAAAATTTTTAATTAAATTTTTAAATTCATCATATTTAAAATCTTTATTAATACTTTTCATTAACTCAACCATAAGTACAATAACTGCAAATATACTGGAATTATCTACATTCACAGGTATTATATTTGAACTTATACGATTTATTAATTTTAAATTCCAAACAGCCCCATTATGAGCTAACCTATTTCTAACAAATTTTAATGTTTTCATGTGTGTTGCCAAAGTTTCATGATGAGAAATTTTAAACTTCTTTGCTATATTTACTCTTATTTTATTATTAGCATCTTCATACATATTACAAGCTACTCCAAAGTCTATTACCTCTATTAACATCCAAATTGGTATAAAATGTTCTTCATCATACTTGCTAAAATAATAAGATATGCATCCTTCTATATTGCTTCTTGATGTGTATGAAGTGATTGTTTCTTTAAATTTTAATTCATTTTTCAATTCCTCTCTTTTGTTTCTCCATTTATCACCATACATCCAGTTCTTTATATTTAAATATGAAAATGTCTTATTTTGAGCATTTGAATTTTGTTCAATATATTCAGCAATATAATAAGCTAAAGATGTTTTAAAAGCTATTTCTATTCTTTCTATTATTTCAAATAAAAATCTTGATAATTTTCTATCAAAATAATACAAATCTAAAGCCTCTTTAAAGTCAGTTCCACTATATTGATCTACTCCTACTTCAAATGCTTTTATATAACCACTTAATTTATAATAGCTTATATTTGCCAATTTTTCTTCTGCATCTTGTTTGGTTATATTATTAAAAACTATTCCTCTGGATTCTAAAAGAGCTATTTGTTGAGAAAAAGTTTTAAATTCTTTCAAATACTTCATAAAATCCCCCTAAAAAAAAGACCTCTATATAGCGACATAATAAATTATGTGGCCTGCTCAATGAGCAATAGAGGTACTGATCTTAACATATTTAATTACTAATAGTACTACCAGCTGGTAGTACTATTAGTATACTTCTTTCCAGCACCCCTGTCAAGTTTTTTTTACATTGCTGCTGGAAATTGCAGCTCTTCCAGCTCCAATAAGCAACTGCAACAAAAACTTAATTTTAAGCAAGAATTACAATATTTCCACCACAATTTAAATTTTTCAAAAATTATAGTGTTTTCTAATATTACTAAAATAGTGCTTTGAGTCTATGATATAAAATACTAGAAAGAAACTAATCCCTCTTGTTTATTTGATATGAATTTAATCCTAAAATAATAGTATATAGTTTAATTTTAAACTTTCTAATAAAACAAAAAGACCTCTCATAATTAAGAGGCCTTGTCTATA
>ERZ773144.2741-NODE-2741-length-13291-cov-63.492067_pt1 | contig 13291 bp, 8 predicted proteins | sample MGYA00580849_ERZ773144 | MGnify/ENA primary metagenome ERZ773144 (study PRJEB29015, sample SAMEA2737861) | human gut metagenome | biome: human gut; feature: human-associated habitat; material: faeces | place: China | collected 2012 ...
TGTACCACCATTAGGAACCTCAGTTTAACTTGTCCTATTTATATGCTAACACCAGTTCCGCAGCGACAGACTCAGAATGACAATGACGCTTCGGGATACCCTCAGCGCATAGCGGGCGCCCGACTATGGGCGCCCCTACAGCGATGCGGCTGCGCCGCGTGAATTGTTAAAAATCGTATACAGGCGATGAAGGGCAGCAAAAAGCAGAAAAAGACAGCGAAAGGCAGCAACGAGCAGTAAAAATCAGCGTGTCTTTGACCGCCCGTAGGGGACGCCATAATCGGCGTCCCGCTGCGAATCCTGTGCATAGCCAGTTGAAAGATAGTGAAAAGTAGCAAAAAACAGTGACGGGCAGTAGGCGCCTGGCGGTGCCGCGGTTGGCAGCCAGCAGTCCTCAGTTCGGGACAATCGCCTAATGGCGATCATATTAAATACACGGCCAGCGGCTTTGTGCGTAGGGGACGCCATAACCGGCGTCCCGCCGCGCCTTTCTGGCCCAGCAGGTGCCGACCGAAGGAAGGCGCAGGCTGGCTGCCAGAACGGACCGCTGAGGAGGAATCCTGTGCATAGCCAGTTGAAAGATCGTGGAGAGCAGAAAAAGACAGGGAAATGCAGCAAAAAGCAGTGGCGCCGCCGGGCGCTTTTCCATCGATGAACGATGAACGAACTACGACGAACGACATGCCTTTAGATGCTCGGCGCTTGACGAAAATTAGCAAAGGACGTTATAATAAATATGAAAGAGGCCCTGCCGATAGACGGTTGGCCCCTATATCAAAACAGTTACAAAAATAACCGCTTCGTTGAGGGACGTGGGCGGTTATTTTTGTGTTTTATTTGAGTTTTGACCCATGGCATAGCCAAGTGCAAAAGCAGCCATACCAAACGAGAGAATATTAATGAACATATCTACTGTCAGAGTCATCGTCATTCCCCTCCTTTCCGATTGGATTGGAGGGTTCACACAAGATCCCTCCTTTAGAAAGAAAGGGACCCACCGCCTACCGTTTTAGGCAGAACCTCGAAAACAGTATAACATAGGCAAGGTAGGCATGCCAAGCCGGATTTCTCGGACTCAGATGCGGCTGCGCCGCGACAGACTCATGATTGTATTATGACCATGCACAGTCCGTCATAAATTCCGAGACGGTGCCATCATTCAAGGCGGGCGGCCGGTATGGCCGCCCCTACGAAATCGCATACAGGCGATGGAGGGCAGCAAAAGACAGCAAAGTGCAGCAAAAAATTGGAAGCGTGTCTTTGACCGCCTGTAGGGGCCGCCATAATCGGCGGCCCGCGCGAATCCTGTGCATAGCCCTAGCGATGTAGGGGTTCGCACGCAGCGAACCCGCGTGCCTTTCTGGCCCAGCAGGTGCCGACCGAAGGAAGGCGCAGGCTGGCTGCCAGAACGGACCGCTGAGTGTATAGCCAGAATTTATGACAAATGGCACACAGTCGTAATACAATCCAGAATTCCAGGATGCGCAGCATCCATCTGACTCCGAATCGGCGGTGATGCGTCAGCGAGCCAGTCCCGCAACGACGAACGATGAACGACCTACGATAAACGGTTTTTACGATTTGCTGAACATGCTGCTGTTGGATGATCTCAGCCCAACTGATAAAAAAGAAAAACTGGAAACAGAATTCGGCATTACAGTAACTCCGCATCTGGAGAAGGGAGTGGCAGAAATGTGTAACTTAAGTGAAGGTATTGAACGGCGCGGCAAAAAAATCGGGTATGACGAAGGGCATCTTTTTGCAAAACGTGAAGATGTATTGGAAATGCTGAAAGACGGCCTGTCCTTTGAAAAAATTGCTCAATATACGAAACTGTCGCTGCAGGCGATTGAAGAGATAGCGAAGGATAGTGAAGAGCAGTAGGTGGCTGTTATGTGCGCAGAACTTGAAAAATGGGGTCTTGAGGAACGGCAGGAAGGCCGTCAAGAAGGCCGTCGAGAAGGTGAAAGTCGGCTGACGACGTTATTGAGACTGCTGAAAGCCGATGGCCGTCTGAAAGATCTGGAACTAGCCATCGACGATGAAAAGGCTAGGGAAAAGTTTTATCAGGAATATCATATTGATTGAACACTTACAAAAATAGCCGCTTTGTTGAGAAATGTGAGCGGCTATTTTCGTCTTTGTATTATGACCATGTACAGTCCGTCATAAATTCCGAGACGGTGCCATCATTCAAGGCGGGCGGCCGGTATGGCCGCCCCTACGAAATCGCATACAGGTGATGGAGGGCAGCAAAAGACAGCAAAGTGCAGCAAAAAGCAGTGACGGGCAGCAAAAAATTGGAAGCGTGTCTTTGACCGCCTGTAGGGGACGCCATAATCGGCGTCCCGCTGCGAATCCTGTGCATAGCCAAATTTTATGATCAATGGTACACGGTCGTAATATTATTCAAGATTTCAGACTGCACCGTGATTCTATTGCCAACAACGTGAATGTAAAAAATCGAAAAGAAACTTGTGGGAAAAGATATGGTAACGGATCTTATGGAAGTTGGCCTTGTATCGTTTCCATCTGTAATGCTGTTTTTTTTATGCAAAGACGTTCGAAAATCTGGAGAATCCTTGCAAGTCTTTCGAAAATGTATCGCAAGGTCATTTTCCGTCGTTATTATGATGATTATTCCTGCAGACGAAGTGTTGAAGCGTATAGACTCATAAAATGAAAAAGGAAAATACCGATACGGGTACTATTGGAAATGGTGCTATATCGGTATTTTTTGTTATATCAAATTCAATTATGCAACAAAAATAAATGGCAATTGATAATGTGCTAAATTTAGAGTAAAATAAAAATTATAAGTATTAATGGGTCATGATTATAGCGGAGGGTAAAAAATATGGATGAGTTTATGACCATAAAAGAAACTTCGGTTAAGTGGAGTTTAGGAGAACGGCGTATTAATATTCTATGTCAGGAAGGGAGAATTCCAGGAGTACGAAAGTTTGGTAAATCTTGGGCTATTCCTGCAGATGCTGAAAAGCCGAAAGATGAACGGATTAAATCTGGGAAATATATAAAAGTAAGATGAAATCAGTCTGATTTTACTGACGAAACACAGACATCAGAACGTAGTGTCCTGAATTAAAGAGAGAAAGATTAAATTCTAAAATTTGGTAGGAAAGGATGAAAGTGTGGTGAATAGAATATCTTGGAATTTGCATGAAGCGGCAATCTTGTTGCAGGGCCTTTTAGATATTAGAAAACAAAAGATACAAAGAGCTGAAGCTGTAGCGAATATATCAGTACAACTTCGTTTATTAGCTGAGCAAAATGGATATACGGTTGATGAAAAGTTCCGTAATATAAGCGGAATCAGCTTACAGATGGCACATTTGGAATATGCTTTAACTAGTGGGAAAGAAGGATTACGCCCTGCTTATAAATGGCAATACGATATTATTGAAATTTTTAAGAAAAAACCTGAAAGATATAAAAACTTGTTGAAGGAGGCAAAGGAGATGTCAGAATCACTTGCGAATAGACACTCTGATTTCATAGCATGGCTTAACAAAAATATATCAGCAGAACAAGCAGCAGTGATAAAAAATGCTATCACAACTGCTGATATCCTCCTTTGTAAAAGCGGTGAAATCCGTACATCTGTGCTAGATGTTAATGATTTAGGTACTATAGAAAAAATTATAAATCGGTTAAAGACAAAAAAGATTATTCATTCTAAAAAACTCTGCGAACAAATATTATCCTATGTCTTTGCTGTCAAAAAATACAAAGGCCAGACTAATGCCATAGAACAAAAGAATTCTGCGAATTGCTTCCAGAATCATCCGAAGATGCCTTGTCAGGAAGACAGTGGTAACAAGGAAGATTCTTTCTGCGATACTGCCGCATTTTACTCTGTTTTAAAAAAATATTTTCATAATGGTTTCCGTCTAGGTTCATTTATCGATACGAAAAAATTTCGGCGGTATTATGAAGAGGCTAATGCGAGTCCCCTTACACTCGATAACGACCAGATAAACCTGATTATAAAAAAATGTGGTATTGAGCACGAAGGGAAAATATACCTTCCTGATGAAATGCTCAGCAAAGAGCTCCACTCAAAGCTTTTTAATTACATCGATCATTGTTTTTCTGATGGTGCAACAACCGTATATTATGAAGCAGTGTTCCAACATTTCTACAATAATTTCTTGGATTGTAAAATGTATGACACGGATATGTTAAAGTCATATATTGCTTATTATGCAGGGGATAAATATGTTTTTGAAAGAAGTTATCTTTCGAAAGAACACTTGGGAGAAGCTGACCCTACAGAAGAAATACGAAGACTGCTCAAAAATCACGTTTATCCTATGAAGATTACTGAGATAGCTCATATCTTACCCAATATACCAGAAGGTACCATTCGAGGTATCCTTGGTGCAAATCTAGAATTTGTGCGGGCAAGCAAAGGCGTATATTTTCATGCGGATTGCTTTGCAGTATCTGATGAAGAACTAAACGACATTGCTAATTTAATTCAAGATGAAATTAATAAGAATGGATTCTTAAGCGGTAACGAACTTTACAATAATATAAAGATTCTTTTTCCCTACATTTATGAAAAAAACGAAGCTTTTCCCATAATCGGTTGGCGAGATGCTTTGAAGTATAAACTTAAAAATCGGTTTTCGTTTAATGGAAATGTCATCAGCAGCAAAGAAAAGCCACTTTCAATGAGCGACATCTTTTCAATTTATGGAAAAAACAGACAGAAATTCACATTATCAGAAATTTTATCCTTTGTTTCTAATGTCGGCTCAAGAGTGGTTTATTTTGACTCCTTATATAAAAATGTGGCTCGAGTCAGTGAAGACGAATTTGTTAGAAAAGATTACGTCATCTATAGAGTTAGCGAAACGGACGAGGTTTTGAGCCGCTATTGTCCTGATGACTATGTGCCAATTTCAGAGGTAAAGAATTTTGGACTATTTCCTGATTCCACCTACCCATGGAACGAATATTTGCTTGAAAATTATCTAGCATTCCACAGTAAGCAATTTAAACTCATGCATACTGGATTTAACATAAACTGTGTGCTTGGTGCTATGGTTAAACAATCTAGTGATATTCAGGACTATGATGATCTTGTAATAAGAGCAATTGCCATCAGTGGAGTGCCATTAAAAAAAACTAATGTGCTATCTTTTCTCTACGAGAAAGGGTATATAGGCCGCCGCTCATATCAGGGGATTGATTCCCTTTTAATAAAAGCACGTGAGATGCGAAACAGAAAGGAATAATAACAATATGTACTCATATGACTGGGATCCTGAAACAGGAGGTTTTCTGCTAAAAAGCTCACCTTTAAAATTCAGCAAAGAACCTAGGCCAGTTTATTATAAAGAACTCGATATACTTGGATTTGATAAATACTGGAATTACGAAAAGAAAGACGATTTCCCATATATGTGGGCAGAGTCAAATAATTATATCTATCGTGGGAGACGAGTAGCCAAGACAAAAGGAGGGACTGTCTATACGGCACCAGAACTGATTCTGTTCGAAGAACCAGAACCTAATGATGAACCATTACGCTTTGTGGATATCCCTGCCATGGTTGCAAAGAATCAGAAAATTATCGATGCTCTGGCACAGGATACTATTAAGAAAATTTACAATACTTATATAGAATATAACAATAAGGTCGATGTATTTTATGTGGCCTTTAGTGGGGGAAAAGACAGTGTAGTTACACTTGACCTCGTCCAACGAGCTTTGCCGCACAATAAATTTAAGGTGTTGTTTGGAGATACTGGGATGGAGTCACCAGATACCTATAAAGAAATAAAATCAATAGAACAAGATTGTAAAGATATTAAAGTAGAATTTCTAAAGGCTAAATCTTGCTTGTCGCCCGCTCAAAGTTGGAATGTTTTTGGTCCCCCAGCAGTAACTATAAGATGGTGTTGCAGTGTTCATAAATCTGCTCCGCAGATATTGTTGCTCAGGGAATATACTCAAAATCCAAATGTCAGAGGGATGGCTTTTACCGGCATTCGGGGAGACGAAAGTCTATCAAGAAGTGAATATGACGAGTTGAATGATGGTAAAAAAGTAAGAGGGCAATTCAGTTTTCATCCAATTCTCGAATGGAATTCAGCGGAACTCTTTACTTATATTTATCAAAGAAAGCTTCGTCTTAATGAAGCTTATAAAAAAGGAAATTCAAGAGTCGGCTGTTTGGTTTGCCCCATGTCTTCTGGGAAACATGAATATATGAAAGCAGTTTGTTATCCCAAAGAAGTAAATGGTCTGCTAGACAAAATAAAGTCTACCAGTGGAAAAATAAATTTCACTAAAGACCAGATGAATAAATTTGTTGATGAAGGATTGTGGAAAACCAGAAAAACAGGACGTGAACTTAATTTTGGCTCAGATAGTCATTTGATTGAGGTAAAAAACGGAAAAACTGTTATTATTGTCCGGAATCTAAATGACAGATGGAAGGAATGGGCGAAAACAATTGGAGATTTTGTTGAGCTTACTTCTAATGATTTTTCCATTAGTTTTAAAGAAAAAATTTATTCAGTACATTTACAGACAGAAAAAACAGGAATAAAGATTACTTTTCCTCAATGTGGTAATGGAAAGGATGATATTAAATTTATATCGCTTTTTAGAAGCGTAGTTATTAAAAGTATATATTGTGTTCGTTGCGGTGTTTGTGAAGCTAATTGTACGGCAAATTGTATTGATATGAGCAATGGATTAAAGATATCAAATAGTTGTATTCACTGCTATCAATGCCATGATATATATGAACATTGTTTAAGATACAACTCTATCCGTAATAGAATTGGAGGAGAAAGACAAATGAAGGGTTTGGATAGATATTTCAGTTTTGGTGTTAGAAAAAGATGGATTGAACTGTATTTCCAAGACCGTGGAAGCAGGGAATTTTGGGATTCAGACGGTCATGGAGAAGTGGCAAACAAGAAAAAAGATGCTTTTTTAAATTTCATCAAAGATGCAGGACTCGTCACATTTAACAGATTACACGGTGATAACAAGTATACAAGAAATGAAGCAAACGAATTTGCAAAGATGTTGTTTAATCTCGGAAGTGATTCTGATTTGACATGGGCTCTTATGCTTTGCAATTTGGCATACACTCCAGAATTTAATTGGTTCATCAAAAATGTACCGTTTAACGAGAATATCACTCAAGATAGACTCAAATATATGCTCAATGAAGCCATGGAAAATGATACAAAAGGTTTAGGAAAAAGAAATGTTTCAGATGCACTAAAAATAATACTTGTTACAACACCTTTAGGAGAATCTATTGGACTTGGGGATTGTGATTATACGAAAAAAGTTAATGCATCCGGCAATGAAACAATTACTCTTCATTCATTTCACCGTAGAAAGTGGCTTTCGCCTGATCCCAATGTAATTCTTTATTCTCTTTACAAGTTTGCAGAGAATTGTGGTAACTATTACCAATTTACGCTTTCTCGCCTACTTAATTTTAATGTGGATAGTAATGGCGTTAGTCCAGCAGAAATTTTCTGCCTTGATCATGATACAATGGAAAAAATTTTGACCGGCTTATCAATCAACCATCCAGAATTTATTACAACGCAGTTTACTCTAGATTTGGATACAATCACATTAAATCCCGAAAAGACATCTGTTGATGTGTTTAAATTATTTTAAGGGAGGAAGAAACGAATGGAAACATATCGCCATTATTTTGATATCGATCCGGATTATTTTCCGGCAGTCAATGAAAAGGTCATAAATGATAATCCAGATATGTGGAAAAAATTCTATCCGCATCAGACTTTTGTAAACTTGCTTAAAACTACTGTAAGTGTGATTAATCGGAAGCAGAAACTTTCTATCTGGGTAGAAGGTGCATACGGAACGGGGAAATCCCATGCTGTCCTCACCTTAAAAAAATTACTTGATGCGAATGAAAATGAAACTGATGCATACTTCGATAAGTACGGGCTGGATAAGGATTTAAAAAATAATTTTAAACAGATTAAAAACAGCGGACAAATTTTGACTGTACATCGTTATGGTTCATCGAGTATCCACGGAGATAATGATCTTTTTTTTGCTATCCAGGAAAGCATTGAAAATGCTTTTGAAAAAGCCGGTATAGAAAATAAAGGACAGGATTCCCTTAAAGAAGCTATTATTAGATACCTTTCAGATGAACTTAACAAAAAAAGCTTTAATGTCTTTGTGAAAGGATATGATAATCTTTTTGGTGGAGATGATGTAGACGCTATTGTAAAAAAACTCAGAGAATATTCTGGTGAATCACTTCATGCCTTGATGGAAAAAGTTTTTAAAGTTGCCCATGAACGACAAATCCGGGTATTCTCAATGACATCTGAAGATCTTACCAATTGGATTAAAGATATTATTCAGGCTAACAATCTTAAAGCAATCGTATTCATCTGGGATGAGTTTACAGAATATTTCTTGAATAATTCCAGAAATCTTACCGGTTTTCAACAGATTCTTGAATTAAGTGAAACGGAGCCATTCTATTTTGTGCTGGTAACACATGTAAGTGCCAGCCTTTTTCCAGAAGGTGACAAGGATTATATCAAGTTGAATGGACGGTTTGTCTCCCCTCATAGCCAAATTGCGCTTCCTGAAAATATTGCATTCCAGCTTATGGGAGCAGCTATGGAGAAAACAAAAGATCCCGTTGTCCTCCAAGAATGGGATGAAACTCTTGATGATTTAGCTGACCGCACCAAGAAATCCAGAAAAAATATTGGTACAACTGCTAAAATCAAGGATGAAGAGATGACTGGTATTTTACCGATTCATCCTTATACAGCTCTTCTTTTAAAACATATTTCCCAAGTGTTTGATTCAAATCAGCGGAGCATGTTTGACTTTATTAAAAATGATCGTGGAGATGAAATCAAAGGATTCCAGTGGTTTATAGATAACTACGGGCCGGATGGAGGCAGTGACAGTACCAATCCATTGCTTACCGTCGACATGCTTTGGGAATTCTTCTATGATAAAGGTAGAGATAGCTTGGCTCATGATGTACGTACTGTTCTCGATTATTATGAACGAACGGCGAATCGTGGACTTTCCTCAGAAGAAAAGCGTATTCTCAAGGCCATACTTCTTCTTCAGGCTATTTCCCAACATGCTGCAGATACGGTAGAAATGTTTATTCCGAACGAAAAAAATCTTGATGGGGCTTTTGAAGGATCTGATCTAGAAGACAGTGCTTCTCGTATTGCTGAAAAACTTGTCCGAGATAAGATCCTTTACAAGAGATCGCTCGGAAGCGGGAAATACCAGTATAATGCCTACATTAATGAAATAAGCGGTGCTGCTCTGGATGAGAACAAAAAAGAAATAGATAAAAAATCAACATCTACCCTTATTACTGAGCCGCTAAACGACGGTACTACGGTAGAAGATGCACTTAATCTGGATGATGCTGCTTTGAAATTACGATATAGTATACGCCATGCATCCGTATCAGATTTCGATGTAACAATCCGACGTATGCGTAATATTGAAGAAGAATCTGGAGGTAAAATACCTGCTGTAATTTGTTATGCTAAAGATGATAATGAATCCATCCTCCTGGGCAAAAAGATTCAGAATGCCCTACAAGATGGCTCCTATCATCTCATCTTTATTGATGCTACACGGACGCCTTTTGGTCAGGATGGGTATAACCAGTATCGCGATGAAATGGCGCAGTCTATGTATCAGACTGGTAAAGATAACGGTCTTGCGAATCAATACGCCAGAAATGCAAAGGAATCTCTGAAAAAATGGAAAGAACGTCTCAGCGAAGGCGAATTTCTCATATTTACCGAAGAAAAGCCAGCAGGTGAACGGGCTACTTCGAAGAAATTTCTCGAAGATATTCTGCGGGAAATAGACCATAAAAAATTTCCGGACTGCCTGGAAGCCGAGTATAACGTACTTCCAACGATGTATACACCAAGCAGTCTGAAATTAGGCGTGGAATGCGGTGTAAATAGAAAAACACGGCAGATGTTTTCTTCCGGAAATGTTCAAACCAAACTAGAAACAGCTTTAAAAGATGCATGGGAAGATCCTCGATATTGGGAAACACATCCTAATCTCCTAATTTCTAAAATCAAACGTACAGTGGATAACGAAATACAGAAAGAATTTAAAGAAGCAGGTCGTGTTTCTATCCGCGATATTTACGATTTACTGAAAGAATATCCGTATGGCTTTATGCCCTGTAACCTTTCCGCCTTTATAATGGGATTCGTACTGAAAGAATATACGGATGGTACATATTCGTGGAGCGATGGCCTCTCGAATGATGAACTTACTCTGAACAAGCTTAAAGAAATGATAGACGAGGTGATTAAGCTTCAGAATACTCCGAATAAAAAATATAAGGATAAATATATTGTTGCGCTAACCGCTGAAGAAAAAGCTTTCAATGAGTCAAGTGCAATTGCCTTTAATGTTTCGAAATCTCTTTGTACTTCTGTAGAACAGACACGAGGTATCATTCGAAACAAAATGAAGGAGTATGGGTTCCCAATTTGGACATTAAAGGAATTAATTCCCGAAAATTCGTTCAAAACTCCCGGTAAAATCATTTCATTGTTTATTGATTACTATATGGGGATTGCAAACAATGGTAACCTTGTGGGTAGCTTTAAGACTGAAAGCGATATTGCGAATGAAATCGGGAAGCTTTATATAAATTACCCTGAAGCTGCGGGAGAGTTGCAGGTCTTCCTCTCAAAAGATAATTGCATCAAAGGAATGGAGAAATATCTGCAGCAATATGATAATGGAATACTGCCGGCTCTTGCAAATGAAATTAAAGACGGCGGCCAGTATATCAATGTTGTTAGTCGTAAATTTGATGCAGATGCTTCAACTTGGGTATGGAATATTGATACTGCCAATCAAAAAATCAAAGAAGTAATTCTTGAATACCAGATAATTGCTGAAAGCAATAAAATTCTTCCGAAAAACTCAAATTATGCGGGTACTTTGGCTTCTTGGATTAGCCGGTGTGACAATATCCGAATTGCCTTTTTGGCTGCTAAAGGTTCTTTCGGTGGAATCGAACCATTTGTGGAAATGCTTTATAATTTAAAAAGAAACGGGCGGCTTTCTGATGAAAGGCAGAAAAGAAGTTTTCTAGATCTTCTGAAAGCAGATGGTAAGGGTTTTGACCATTTTTACAGGAATCAAACAGGTTTATTCATGAAGGTATGTGAATACTATTTGGATGAGTTTAATGATGAAGAAGTTCAGGAACTCTTCAATAAACTTCCTGGCTCTGGGACCTTTGTTATGGATAAGTCTGCTTATTTCAAGCTGGTAGACCGTGAAACTAAAAACTATCGTGATTCTCTCGGATATGAGCAACTAAAAAAACTTTGGAGCGAAAAGACGCATTCTACTACTCCAAGAGAATGGTCGAGAAAGCATCATATGCCAATCCTTGCTCTTGTTCCAGCAGATGAAGTCACAAGAGCCAGAGATGCTTTTGAGACACTCAATCACCGCCATCCCGATGCTACTTCTGTTTCGAGAGCTAAGGAATATCTTGAAAAGGCGACTTTCTATTCAAAAATGAATGATAGTGATGCTCTTGATCAGATTTTTGTTAGTAAAATTATTAATAATTATGCGGTTTTACTCACGGATATAAGTGAGGTAAAGCAATATTTGGAAAATAAGATTCCAGATGAACCTTATGATTGGTTCCAGTTACCTGCCGTGAATGAAAAGTTGAGAAAAATGGCTGAAGCGAAGTATAACCAAGAAGGAGCTGCAAAGGCATTAGAAAAAATTGATGAAATGAATGTCGATGATGTCAAGAAATACTTGAAAGAGCTGATTCGTGACAACATGACTGTTGGGATGGAAATTATAAAAGGAAACTGATGAAAAAATGAATTATGAAGAATGTGCAAAAAAAATCAGGAGGTTCCTGAAAAAAGATGATTACCAGCCTTTAATTGTAGATGTTCAGAATAGGGAGGATCTTAGCAAGCTTTTAGCTGAATTTTGTCCGATGACGCCAGAAGCCCCTAAATCCATACCTGTCTCGCAATATAGCGATATGGATGAATTCCCTAGGATTGAAAATCTTCTTCATGATTTACAAACAAAGGCTTACGATTGTTTTGTGACAGGGCTTTCTTCTTATTTAAGATTGATGGGCGAAGAAAAGCTAACTGCTCAATTGAACGAAATACTCCATATGTCGACAATGGGACATATGGTAATCATTACTTATCAATGCAAACGTTTTTTTAATGTCCGTGATCCACGCTTGGAAAGGCGCCTTGCCCTCCTTGATGGAAATTTAGCAACAATCCCGGAAATCTTTTTTTGTTCGCCGGCTCTCTCGCTTCCAGAAAACGTAAAAGTGTTAAAAGGGCTCAAAAATTTTGCTGTTGCCGTAGAACAAACTAATGAATCAAAAATCTATTTGGTCACCAGTCAAACAAAAAAACAATTCCCGTATGCGCTGTACAATATTATAGATCTGACCAAGGCTTACGATATTCTTTCTTTGAAGGATTCGGTAACAAAAAGGCTTTCAGAAAGTATGGGGACTGAAGAAGAATGGAATTACGCCCTTACTTTGTTTGACAAGGATTCTAGTTGGGCAGACGTTATAGATCGTCAATTTGGTGATCATAGACGGCTTGAACAGAGTGAGTCTAATCTTGATGATGATGTGCAGTCGAATCATAATCAGCGCTGGTTGTATTTTATTGCGTTAAAATTATATCAAATAAAAGGAAACTGGTGCCTTAATGATGCGGCTGTACATTCCTCTTTTGTGAGGGAAATGCCTTCTAATATTTATCGGGGGATACTCAATAAATCCTCCTCAGACAAAGATTTTTGGGATTGTTATAACAGTAGAAAGAAGGTGCTTCGCCGAATAGGTAATCCTCAGGTTGAGCTTGGCAGTTTCTGTAAAGTGGCTGTTGGTAAAGGAAAAAATGAAATTTATTATTTAACAGATAATACTCAAAAAGAAAAAGAAGAAATCTTTGCATATCTTGAACGTTATGGGACTGAAGGAAACCGCGAAAAGATAACAAATATTCTGGTAAAAGTATACCCGGAACTGGCAGCATACTTAAAACCATATGACTTTAAAAATGAATTGCTTAACCATTATTTTTCTGAATATAAATATCAGAAAGTTATCAATAAGATTTTTCCTGATTTTTATGATCTTGTGTAGTAAGCGGAAAATAAATCAGTGTATAGAAAAAGCCTCAGACTTATGCTATCCTTT
>ERZ773144.2755-NODE-2755-length-13238-cov-49.821664_pt1 | contig 13238 bp, 8 predicted proteins | sample MGYA00580849_ERZ773144 | MGnify/ENA primary metagenome ERZ773144 (study PRJEB29015, sample SAMEA2737861) | human gut metagenome | biome: human gut; feature: human-associated habitat; material: faeces | place: China | collected 2012 ...
GGCGAAAATTACCACGGGGTAAAGGACTGCTTTTCACCCGGTTTTCAAAAAAGTATCACATTTTACCGGTAAAATAGCCCTCAGAACCACGCAGAAAGGCCCTTTTTGGCCCGAAAATGACCCCGAAAGATAATTTCACCAAGAAAGAAGAATTTTTTTTGGTGAAATATGTTGCAAAAGTAAATTCTTTTGTGTAAAATATAAAATGTAATGCGGCGAAATTGTTAAAAATCACAATCCCGCCCACCTGCGGTTTGCACAAGAGAGGAAAAGGGGTATCCATTTATGGCCAATAGAGTATTTCAGAGCGTGATCTACCAGATGAAGGACGCGATCGACCGCGTGGTCGGCGTGGTGGATGAGACCGGCGCTGTCATCTCCTGCTCGGAGCTGAATCTGATCGGCGAGGTGCGCGAGGGCTTTATGGCAGAGCGTCTGACGGCCGGTGACCGCTTCGTGCGGGATGGCTACACCTACCAGCAGTTCTCCAGCGCAAAGCATAACGATTATGCCGTTTTTGTGGAAGGTGCGGACGAGACTGCGGGCCAGTTTGCCGCTGTGCTGTCCATCAGCCTGCAGAGCATCAAGCAGTATCACGACGAGAAGTTCGACAAAGCCAACTTTATCAAGAACGTGGTGCTGGACAACATCCTGCCCGGCGACATCTACGCCAAGGCCCGTGAGCTCCACTTTGCCACCGACGTCTCCCGCGTGGTGTTCATCGTCCGCGTCACCAGCGGCGGCGACATCTCCGCTTACGACGTGGTGAGCAGCCTGTTCCCCGATAAGCAGAAGGACTTCGTCTTCAACATCAGCGAGACGGACACCGTCCTGGTCAAGGAGATCCGCAAGGGCATCGACCGCACCGACATGGAGAAGCTGGCCGCCAGCATCGTGGACACCCTCTCCGGCGAGCATTACATCAAGGCTGTCGTGGGCATCGGCACCCCCATCGCCAACGTGAAGGACCTGGCTACTTCCTTTAAGGAAGCACAGATCGCCATGGAGGTCAGCAAGGTGTTCGACACCGAAAAGCAGATTATCCGCTACGACAATCTGGGCATCGCACGTCTGATCTACCAGCTGCCCACCACGGTCTGCGAGATGTTCCTGCGCGAAGTGTTCAAGCAGGGCAGCATCGAGAGCCTGGACCAGGAGACCCTGTTCACCATCCAGCGCTTCTTCGAGAACAACCTGAACGTCTCCGAGACCAGCCGCGGTCTGTTCGTCCACCGCAACACGCTGGTGTATCGTCTGGAAAAGATCAAAAAGCTGACCGGTCTGGATCTGCGTGAGTTCGACGACGCTATCGTGTTCAAGGTAGCGCTCATGGTCAAGAAGTACCTGTCCAACAACCCGGCCAAATATTGATATTTCGTCTCAGCCGCTCCGGCTGCGGACGCCGAAACCGGCCGCTCGACCCCGATGCTGGCCGGTTTCTTTTGTAATGGTCTGGAACTTCTGTGCCAAATAAATTTTCAGGAGCAAGATACTCATGATAGATTTTGAACGTGTCACCAAGATATACAAACGGAGCGATACGCCCGCTCTGGAGGACATCGACTTCCATGTAGACGACGGCGAGTTCGTCTTTCTGGTGGGCCACTCCGGCGCCGGCAAGTCCACTCTGCTCAAGCTCATCCTCCGCGAAGAGCTGCCCACCGAGGGCCGCGTCATGGTGGACGGCAAGGACGTCGCCCGGCTGCGCCGGGGCAAAGTGCCTTTCCTCCGCCGCCAGATGGGCATCATCTTCCAGGATTTCCGCCTCATCCCCACCATGACGGTCTACGAGAATGTGGCGTTTGCCATGCACGTTACCAATATCGGCAAAAAAGACATCAAAGAGCGCGTCAACTACATGCTGGAGCTGGTACATCTGGAAGATAAGGCAAAGGTCTACCCCGAGTTCCTCTCCGGCGGTGAGCAGCAGCGTGTGGCCGTGGCCCGCGCTCTGGCCCACAGCCCCCGCCTCGTCATTGCGGACGAGCCCACCGGCAACATCGACCCCGAGATGAGCCTTGAGATGATGGAACTGCTGGAACGTGTCAGCGAGATGGGCATCACGGTGCTTGTCGTCACCCACGAGCATGAACTGGTGCGCCGCTTCAACCGCCGCACCATCACCCTGAAGCAGGGCCGCATCATCTCCGATGTTCCGGCCAGCTTCGGCGAGGAGGTACACGTATGAAAATCTCTACGTTTGGGTTCCTCACCCGGCGCGGCGTGCGCAACCTCGGCAAGCACTGGGCCATGACCATCGCCTGCATCGCCTCCCTCAGCGTCTGCATGACCCTGAACATCTTCGCCAGCCTCATTGAAGTCAATGTGGACAGCATGGTGAGTTATCTGGGCAGCCAGAACGAGATGGTGGTCTACGTGGACCCCGAGGCCGATGACGCCACCATCCAGTCTGTGGGCAATGCCCTCAGCGGCACCGCAGGTGTGAGCCGGGTGCAGTATATGTCCAAAGAAGACGTCCTCAACCAGTACAAGGGCTATATGTCCGACTATGCCGCCCTGCTGAACGAGTTCGAGAACGACAACCCCTTTAAGGCCAATTACCGCGTCTCCCTGTCTGATCTGAGCCAGATGGAGACCATCAGCAAGCAGTTCGAGAACATCAGCGGCGTCTACAGCGTCACGGCTCCCATCGAGATGACCAACACCTTTGTGGAGGTCCAGCAGGCTGTCACCAAGGTCGGGCGCGGTCTGGTGCTGGTGCTGATGGCTGTCAGCATCATCACGGTGGGTACCACCATCCGGCTGAGCGTCTTTGCCCGCCGCCGTGAAATTGAGATCATGAAGTATGTCGGCGCTACCAACGCCCTCGTCACCCTGCCTTTCGTCATCGAGGGCCTGACCATGGGCCTGCTCTCCGGCATCCTGACGGCAGCTTCCACCATCGGCGGCTATGCCTACATCGTTCAGCTGTCGCCCACGCTGGGCGGCCTGTGGCAGATGCTCATGGGTACGGCTCTGGTGCCGCTGGAAAATGTCTGGCCCACCATCCTGACCTACAGCCTCGCGGGCGGTGCTCTGGTGGGCGGTCTGGGCAGTATGTTCTCCATCCGCAAGCACCTGAACGTGTAAGGAGGGCCTACTGTGTACCACGACAAGCATTCCGCAGGCTTTGTCCTGCACCATCCGCCCCGCCACGCAAAGCCGTCGGGCCATTCGGCCATGATGCGCGCCGCCTGCGCCTTTCTGGCCGCCGCCTGCCTCGTGCTGAGTGTGACGGTCTATCCGGCCAGTGCGGCCACCAGCATGAGCTCGCTGCAGAACAAGCTGGACAAGATCTCTGCGTCCATCAAGCAGCATAAGACGGAGCTGAGCGACGCGAAAAAGAAGGAAGCTGCTGCCAAGGCCCTCGAGTCTGAGCTGAAGGAAAAAGTCTCGGTGCTCCAGAGCCAGATCGGCGTCCTCAAGAGCCAGATCTCCGAGGTGCAGAACAGCATCGGCGTCAAAGAGCAGGAGATCACCGCCAAGCAGAACGAGATCACCCGGAAAGAGCAGGAGATCGCCGACCAGTGGGACGATTTCAAGAGCCACATGGCCGCCATGCAGGAGCTGCGGGACGGCGGCAGCGTCGCCATGCTCCAGTCTGTGAACGATCTGTACGAGCTTCTGACCTTCAATGAGGTCATGCAGGACATCTCGGTGAAGGACACCGAGATACTCGACAACATGAAGGCTGCGAAGGAAGCCCTTGTGGCCGACCGCACCCAGCTCGTGGAGGAGCGCACCCAGCTGCAGAACAAAAAGGCTGAGCTGGACGCCCAGAACAAGCAGATGCAGTCCAAGCAGAGCGAGCTCAACAACAGCGTCAAGGAGGCCCGTCTGAGCGCCGCTGAGGCCCAGCAGGCCCAGAAGAACGCCCAGGCGGCCATCGAGTCGGACGAGATGAACTACGAGGCCGTCAAGAAGGAGATCCAGAAGCTCATCGCAGCGGCAGCGGCCAGCAAGCCCCAGCTGAGCTTCAGCGGCTTTATCTGCCCGCTCAAGAGCTATACCCGCATCTCCAGCGAGTACGGCTGGCGCAAGAACCCGGTCTCCGGCGTCAACAAGCTCCACGCCGGCATCGACTTTGCCGCCCCCGCCGGCACGCCCATCTACGCAGCCGCCAGCGGCTATGTGCAGGTGGCCGGCTGGTCCAGCGGCGGCTATGGCAACTATGTCGTCATCTATCACGGCAAAATGACAGACGGCAACGCCTACTCCACCCTCTACGGCCATATGCGCTCGGTGGCAACGTCGGCGGGCAAGTATGTCAACCAGGGCGACCTCATCGGCTATGTGGGCTCCACCGGCAACTCTACCGGCAACCACCTCCATCTCGAGGTGTGGAAGGGCGGCTCCAAGGCCAATGCGGTCAATCCCCGCGGTTATATTCCAATAAGATAATACAACTGTAATTGAAGTCGAGGGGTCAAAGGAGGCCACAAGGCGAAATGAACGAGCAAAAACGCAAGCGTATCCTTCGGGTGGGCTGTCTGATTCTGGCAGGAGTGTTCCTGCTGTCGGTACTGGGCAGTGTCATCCTGATGTTTTTGGTCTGAACTGGGGGAGGACATTGAATGAACCGCAAAATTTCCGTAGGGATGACCGTGACCATCGTCATTCTGGCAATGACGGTCACTTTTTCCATCACGATGCTGATGGCGATGCGGCTGTTTGACCACACCGTCACCAGCGTGAAGGAAAAGGAGAGCATGTACAACAAGGTGGCCGAGGTAGACCGCTATGTGCGCGCCAACGACTACTACGACATCGACGAGACCATGCTGTACGACCGTCTGACTGCCGGTTATCTGCTGGGTACCGGCGACAAGTACGCCCGCTACTACACCGCCTCGGCCTATACCGACCTGCTCAACGCCCAGAGCGGCAAGCTGATGGGCATCGGCGTGGAGCTGGCCATCGACCAGTCCGGCTACGCCAAGGTCATCAAAGTGTATGACGAGTCTCCTGCCAAGGAGGCCGGCCTCCAGCGGGGCGATTACATCACCACCATCGACGGCGCAGACATCAAAAGTCTGGGCAGCGTGGAGGCTGTCCAGAACAAACTCCGGGGCGAGAGCGGCACGAGCGTCAATGTAAGCTGGCTGGACAGCGAGAACGCCCAGCACACCGCCGATCTGACCCACTCCGGCTTTACGGCCAACAGCGTCGATTCCGTGCTGGTGCAGGGCAATGTGGGCTATATCAAGATCTGGCAGTTCGATAACTCCACCCCCAGTGAGCTGGACTTTGCGCTCCGCAGCCTGACCGCCAGCGGCGCCCAGAGCTTCATCTTCGACCTGCGCGACAACGGCGGCGGCATCCTTGACGATGCCATCAGCTGCATCGAACTCGTCGCGCCGGAAGGCGTGTTGGCCTACGCGGAGGATAAGGCAGGCAACCGCACCCTGCTGGGCAGCAGCACCGGCGACTCGGTCATCAGCCAGCCCACCGTCTGCCTCGTGAACGAGAACACCGCCAGTGCGGCAGAACTCTTTGCGTCCAGCCTGCGCACCCTGTGCGGCACCCGCCTCGTGGGCAGCACCACGATGGGCAAAGGCACCATCCAGAGCAGCCCCCAGCGCCTCTCGGACGGCAGTGCCGTCGTGGTCACGGTGGCAAAGCTCATCTGCGGCGACGGCTCCTGCTTCGACGGCACCGGCCTGACCGTGGACGTGGAGCGCCCGCTGACTGCCGACGAGCAGGCCAGCTACTATGACTACACCCTCGACACGGACCCGCAGATACAGCGCGCCGTCAGCACCGCGCAGCAGCTCACCGGCGTCACCACCGTGGGCGGCGTGAACGATGCTGACATCGCCGCCGACTCCGCCGCAGCCTCTTCGGAGGCCGCAGCCGAGAGCACCGCTTCCGGCGAGGCCGCAGGGGAGGCAGAGGCTTCCTCCGAGGCCGGCGCAGAAGGGGAGCAGGAGGCTGCAAGTGCGCAGTGAACACTTTTTGAAAATAACTTTAGTCGTGTAAATAGGCTCAACCTCTCAGTCTGCTTCGCAGACAGCTCCCCTACCGAGGGGAGCCTCTGGCGAAGAGAATAAGCTTTGCGGAATGCCAAGGCCTCCCCTCGATAGGGGAGGTGGCACGCTGCAGGCGTGACGGAGAGGTTTTGCTGTTTTAGCAAAAAACAGAAAGGAAAACCACTATGCCGGAGCTGACCGACCTCTCCGTTATCCGCACCCTGTGCGAAAAATACGATTTCGCGCTCTCCAAGGGCTTTGGACAGAACTTCATCATCAATCCCGGCCTGCCGCCCAAGATCGTGGACGCCAGCGGCGTCGATAAGAGCTGGGGCGTGCTGGAGATCGGCCCCGGCATCGGCGTGCTGACCAAAGAGCTGGCCCAGCGCGCCGCCAAGGTGGTGTCCGTCGAGGTGGACGAGCGCCTGCCGCCCCTGCTGGCCGAGACCATGGCGGGCGTGGAGAACTTCAAGCTGGTACTGCAGGATGTTCTGAAGGTAGACCTCCGCGCCCTCATCGAGGAGGAGTTCCCCGGGATGCCGGTGGCTGTCTGCGCCAACCTGCCCTACTACATCACCAGCCCCATCGTCATGAAGCTGCTGGGCGACCGCCTGCCCATCCGGAACCTCACCGTCATGGTGCAGAAGGAGGCCGCCGACCGTCTGGCCGCCGCCCCCGGCACCCGGGCCTCCAGCGCCATCAGCTGCGCCGTGAGCTACTACGCCACCTCAAAGCTGATGTTCACCGCCGCGCCGGGCAGCTTCTATCCGGCCCCGAAGGTCACCAGCGCCGTGGTGCGGATGGACATCCGCACCACTCCCGCCGTACAGGTGGAGGACGAGGACGGCTACTTTGCCCTCATCCGTGCCGCTTTCGGCCAGCGCCGCAAGACCGCCGCCAACGCCATCGCCAGCGGCCTCGGCCTGCCGAAAGATAAGGTCATCGCGGCCATCGAGGCGGCGGGCTTCGACGCCCGCATCCGCCCCGAGGCTCTGACCCTCGAGGACTTTGCTGCCGTACAGCGGGAGCTGAAGTAAGATTTTATCAGAATAAAACGCCAAGGCCCCCGCAGTCCGGAACAGAACTGCGGGGGCCTTGGTCGTTATGTGGAAGGAATGGAGGATGGTGATCTGCTTACCTCAGCAGTGCGGTGTGGTCTGCGCCGCCCACGGTGAAGCTGGCGGTGGAGCCGCTGTGGCTGAGGGTGAAAGGCGTATCGCCCGCACCGAGGGCTGCAACATCGGAGAGGGAGAGGGTGGAAGTGCAGCGTTCGGTGGAGAAGACAACGGTCTCGATGTTCTCAGAGCGAAGGCCGGTCAAATCGGAAAGGACGCCCTGCAGGGACGCCGTCTCAAGGGCGACATCGATGTAGAGAACATCGTTGATCTGGCTCAGCCGGACCAGCTGGGCGTTCTGGAGGATGTCGGCCTGAGCCGGGTCGAGGACACGCAGGCCGGTGGAGAGGGTGCTGTCGCCGCTGCTGCTGTCGCTGATGCCGCTGTTGTGGGAGACATCGCGGTACTCCACCGCATTGCAGACCGCGCAGATGCGGTACTCACGGCTGCTGTCGCCTTGGACAGGCGTCCAGTCGCTCCACTGATGGCCGAGGGCGGGCAGCTCCTCCGTCTCAGTGACGACACAGTGTTCGACCGTGCAGCTGCGCTGGCGCTCGCCCTTCTCGGTGCAGGTAGGCTCTTTGGTGGTGCGCCACTCGCCGAGGGGGTGAGTCTCGCTGCCGGTGTCGGGGCCGGGGGGCAGACAAAGATATTGACAAGCGGGGAGGTTTCTGGTATTCTACTAAAGTACCCTGTGCAAATGATACCCGCTGGTGTGGCGCAATGGCAGCGCAACTGATTTGTAATCAGTGGGTTGCAGGTTCAACTCCTGTCACCAGCTCCAAAAAGTCCTACGATATACCGCTGAAAAGAGGTGTGTGTCGTGGGGCTTTTGCTTTTATGTCTCCGACTGCATCGCCGCCATTCAGAAAAATCATGCCGCCCGGCGGGGCGCGGGTGTTGAAATCGGCTCATCACGACGCCGCTGTGGTGTTTGGTGGTGTAGCCCTCTCAGGCGCTTTCGCGCCAAGGCCGGGTTGCGGCTCCCAGCGTCTGCTACGCTGTCGCTTGCATCCTGCTGACCGCTGCCCCAACAGCTCCTCCCTGTTTCCGCCGCTGGCGGCGGTCGTCGCCGTTGCCCCTAGAGGGGGAGCCCTTGGCAGGCTGGGCAACTTCCTACTAGACGCCTGAGGCGCAATATGGCGTAAAAGAGCGGGCCTTGCTACAGAGGGCAGGCTCGTCTTTATACAACCTCTCCGTCACGCCTGCGGCGTGCCACCTCTCCTTGTAGGAGAGGCTTTGGCAGGCCGGGTTACTTTCTACTGGACACCGGAAGCCTAATATAACGTAAAAAATAGTGCCCTGCTACAGAGATTAGCAGCAGCTTGACAAGGATATTGTTCCGAAGCTGCTGCCCTCTGTAGCAGGGCACTGCTGTTTTCAATATAAAGAAACTTTGCTCGTCCAGCGTGGGCCTGACCGTCACGCCAGAGGTGCTTCGCACCCGGGTTGCGGCACCCGGCATCCGCGGCGCTTCGCTTGCGTCTTGCTGGCCGCTGCCCCAACAACGACTCCCTGTTTCCGCCACTGGCGGCGGTCGTCGTTGTTGCCCCCTCTGGGGGAGCTGTCACGCCTGCGGCGTGACTGAGAGGGCTACATACCCCGCCTTCTCGATGCACCTGCGTCCCTCGTCGGTATCCAGCCAGTCGTAGACCTTCCGCTGGGGGCTGTCGGGGGCGGCGTCCGCGTGGACGACTGCGTAGAACTCGTTGCAGAGCGGGTAGCTCTCATCGGCGATGGTGTCATTGCCGGGGGTCACGCCGTCCACAGCCAGCAGACGGAGGCCGGGCTTCGAGTACATCTGGTCGATGTAGTAGTAGACCGAAAAGCCGATGGCGTTGGCGGAGTTGTTGTACTCGGCGATGCTGTCCACGAGGCCGCCCATGTCGGCGGGGGCAAGCTCGGTGGGCGCGGCCATCAGCTGGCCGTCGCCCTTGTCGATGAGCAGCTTTTTGAAGAGGGTCTGACTGCCCGAGTCCACACCCCGCTGGAACGCCACGATGGGGGCGTCCGCGCCGCCCACGTCCTTCCAGCTGGTGATGCGGCCCGCATAAATATCCCGCAGCTGCTGCTGGGTCAGGCTCTGGACGGGATTCTCTTCGTTGACGATGAACACCAGCGCGTCCCGGCCAATGGCTTTCTGCTCGAGCTTTGCGTCGGCCTCGGCCAGCTCTTCCTTGACGTACTCGGGGGCCTCGTAGACGATGAGGAGCTGTGCGCCGTAGTCCTCGCTGTCGCTGCGGGACCAGAGGCCGAAGTTCTCCCACGCATAGGCCGTGGTGCTGACGGTGATGCTGGTCTGGGCCTCGAGAAGGTCCATGCCGGTGACATCGGCCTTCATCTGGGCCATCAGGGGGATGCAGGCCGTGGAGCCGTCGAGACGGGGGAACTCGTCCTCGGTCAGGAAGGGGACGGGCGTGTCCGGGTCGGGGACAGACGCCGCCGGAGAGTCGGCGGGGGAGTCCGTAGTGCCGGTCTTGCAGGCAGTGAGCATCGCCGCCCCGAAGCCGAGGCCCATCACCCGCAGGAAGCTGCGGCGGGAGATCATCTCTTTCATATCAAAAACCTCCGTGTCAGTACAGGTAGCCCCCGCCAGCGTCGTCGCTGGGGGAGGAGAAGATGCTTTCGCGGTAGAGCCACTGGCCGGTGGAGTCCATCAGGCCGTAGTCGAAGCCCTGCCGCGCGATAAAGCAGTCGTCGGGTAGATCGTCGATGCTGTAGCAGCTGCCGAGGCGGCGGAGAAGCAGATTGCCCTCCATGTCCAGCACGTCGGAGAGGTTCGACGAGTCGCTGTTGTCCCGGTGGGCCGTGAGCAGAGGGCCGTTGGCGGTGTTGGTGAGGTAGGAGGCGTAGGTGTACTGCTGGGCCTCACCGGCGGACGACCAGAGCAGCCCATCGCCGCTGTAGGTCTGGATGGCAACGGTGTCGTAGTTCTCGCTGTTGTATTGCAGCAGGGCGTAGCCGTCGGGCAGAGCGGTCAGACTGACATAGTGTCCCTCTTCGACGGGCGTCACCTCTACGTCGGTCAGCAGCGCGCCGGTGGTGCCGTCATAGATTTTAAGGACATTGTTTGCCGTCAGCACAGCGACATTACCGGAGTGGTAGTCCGTGTCGCTCCGCTGGACGGCGGTCTTTTCGCCGCTGGCGAGGTCGATGAGGGTGTAGGGGTTATCCGGGTCATCGCTGCCGAGGAGGGTGACACAGCCGGGCGTGTAGTCCATCACACACCAGTCGAAGCGGCCCAGCTCCACGGCCTCGCCGCTGTTCAAATCGTAGAGGACGGAGCGGCTGTCCTGACGGCTCTGAAGGCAGGCGACGCCCACGCCGCAGGCCGAGACGGCGCTGTCCTCTTCGCCGGTGAGCAGTTCGCCGGTGGTGACGTTGTAGAGGGCTTCGCGGGCGATGCCCCAGTCTGAGCCGCGGAACCAGCTCAAATCGAGCCAGTCGGCAAAGCCGCCGCGGTACGATGCGAGGGAGCTGGCCGTGCAGCCGTCCTCCCGCATCAGCACATTGCCCTCCCGGTCGGTGACGAGGACGTATTGGTGGAGGGGCTGGTCGGGGTCATCGTAGGCGTAAGTAAGGCCCTCGGGCAGATCGTAGCAGTTGAAGACGAGGCGCTGGCCGCCCTCGTCCACCACGAGACAGTCAAGGGCCGTCTCAGGCACGGGCAGCTCAGCCCCGGTGGCGAGGTCGTACACCCGGATGCCGCCGGTGGTGCCGTTCTCGAAAGCCCAGACGTCGGCGTCGTCCCGCAGGATGAGCAGCCCGCCCGAGAGGGTGGCGCTCACGGCGTAGGGAAAGGTCATGACGGCATTGCCGTCGGCGTCGTAAAGGGTGGAAGTGCGCTCCTCCGTGCCGGGGGTGGAGTGGGCCACGAGGTAGTGGCCCGTCTCGCCGGTGAGGGTGTCCTTCAGCAGCTGGATGCTGTCGGAGCTGCTGGCTTTGTAGAGCACCCTGCCGCCCCGGAGGATGGTGCCGCCGCCGTTCCCGGCGTAAGAGTAGACGTAGTGGAGCGAGTCGTCGCTGAGCCATGCGTCGCTGTAATACTGCGGGGCCTGCGAGGACGCCGTCCCCTCGTGCCGGGGCGACGCCGCAGGCAGCAGCGAACAACTCGTCAGCAGCCCGCCCGCCAGCACGAGGCAGGCGGCGCGGCGGCTGAGTCGAAGCAGAGTGGTCTTCATAGAAACACCTCACAGTCTCCCAGAATTTGACTTTCCCATCTATAGTATATACGAAAGACCCGGACATTTCATTGCAGAAATATGGCCGGACCTGGTTACAGTTTTATGACAAGCTTATTCTTCGTCTCCCTGTTCCTTCAATTCCTTCAGGAAGGGCAGCAGGAAAGGCACTGAGATGCAGAAGGTGAGGCCATCGGCGATGGGCTGGCACAGCTCAATGCCGCTCAGGCCCCAGATGTGGGGCAGGGTGAGGATGAGCGGGATGAAACAGACGCCCTGACGGCAGCAGGCGAGGAAGGTAGCCCGGCCCGACTTGCCGATGGACTGGAACATCATATTCGTCACGATGATGACGGGCTGTAAGAACATGGCGACGCACTGATACCGCAGGGCGGGCAGGGCCACGGCGGTGACCTCGGGGTCATCGCGGAAGAGGCGGATGAGGGGCTCGGCGTTGAACCAGCAGAGGGAGTTGAGCACCGCCATAAAGACGAAAGCGGTGGAAATGGTGAAGATGGCCGCTTTCCGCACCCGGGCAAAGCGGCGGGCGCCGTAGTTGAAGGCCGCTACAGGCTGCAGGCCCTGTCCGACGCCGATAGCCACCGACAGCACGAACTGGAAGATGCGGGACACGATGCTCATGCCGGCCACGGCGGCGTCGCCGTAGCTGCGGGCGGCGACGTTCAGCAGCATGCTGCCGATGCTGTTCAGGCCCTGACGGCCGAAGCTGGGCGCACCGTTGAAGAAGATCTGCCCGAAGTCCCGGGCGCTGCGGGTGACCTGGGTGATGCGGAATCGGCTGACGGTCTTGCCCCGCAGGAACATGGAAAGCAGGATGCAGAAGCTGATGCTCTGACTCAGGGCAGTGGCCGTGCCTGCGCCGCCGGTCCCCATGCCGAGGCCGAAGATGAAGACGGGGTCCAGCACGATGTTGAGCACACCGCCGGTGACGAGGCCGATCATGGCGAAGCTGGCCTTGCCCTCGTAGCGGAGGATGTTGTTCATCACGAGGCTCGACATCATGAGCGGGGCCGCGATGAGGATGGGCTGCGCGTAGGCGCAGGCGTGGGGCAGGATGGTGTCGGTGCTGCCCAGCAGCATCATGAAGTCGGGCAGGGCAGCGAGACCGAGAACGGCCAGCACTGCGCCGAAGGTCAGCGCCGTGAAGAAGCTGGTGGAGGCGAACTTTGTGGCTGCATGGGTGTCCTGACTGCCGAGGCTGCGGCTGATGATGCCGCCCGCGCCGTGGCCCAGCATGAAGCCGAGGGCCTGAATAATGGCCATCAGGCTCGACACGACACCCACCGCGCCCGACGCGCTGGTGGACAGCTGGCCTACAAAGAAGGTGTCGGCCAGATTGTAGATGCTGGTGATGAGCATACTCAGGATGGTGGGGGCCGCGAGGCCGAGAATGAGCTTCGGCACGGGGGTCTGGGTCATTTTCTCGAACTGGAGCCTGCTGCGCTCCAGTTCGGCGGCGTCGGATGCGGTGCGGGGGGAAGACGGCATGAAGAGATACCTCACTTTCGGAAGTCAAAGAAAATACCGCTCTTTGCGCAAAGAACGGGTAAAATGCAGATATATAATAAGTATAGCGCAGATCGGGGGAAATGTCGAGACAGCAGTGCGGGCAGGCACGGTGGAAGCTTTCTCCTCAGATACGGTGACCGGGTTGCGGCTCCCGGCGTCTGCCGCGCTGTCGCTTGCATCCTGCTGGCCGCGGCCCCAACAGCTCCTCCCTGTTTCCGCCGCTGGCGCTCGGGTTGCCTTTGCTGCTTTTCTTCGGCCCCTTGGGCGGGGCCTTGAAAAGCAGAAGGCTGCCCCAGCCTCGCCTCCCTTCATCTGCCGCTGGCAGCGGTCGGCTCCGCTGCAGTCGTCGCCGTTGCCTCAAAAAGTTAGGGTATTGAGTGCAAAAGCGGGAGAAAATGGAATGCCTTTTGGCAAATTTGCCAAAGAAAGGTCGAATTGCTTGT
>ERZ773144.2763-NODE-2763-length-13193-cov-5.654666_pt1 | contig 13193 bp, 10 predicted proteins | sample MGYA00580849_ERZ773144 | MGnify/ENA primary metagenome ERZ773144 (study PRJEB29015, sample SAMEA2737861) | human gut metagenome | biome: human gut; feature: human-associated habitat; material: faeces | place: China | collected 2012 ...
ACTGAACTACTTAATATTAAAAGTAATCCTAATATCTTTTTCATTGTTACCTCCTAAATATACATAAATTAATAATTAATTTTCAAAATTATCTTAATATTTTTAAAATACAATTATTGATAAAATCTATTCCCTCCTCAAGTTTTTCATTATTCATTTTCTCTATTACTATATCAAAATCTTGAATAAATATATTTTCATTATTACTTCTATCCAGGAAAAAACTCACTATCTTAAATTCTCGTATTATAGCACTAATAAGTTCTGAATATTTTTGAAAATCATCTTCTTTTGCTTTTAGTTCATTTTTAAATTTTATAAGTAATTTCTTTATGAAATCAATATTTATCTGTTCAATTCTTTTTAAAATTTCTCTTATTTCTGGACTTAAAGCTTCTATATTCTTTATTAAACTTATTAATACAAGTTCTCTTTTCATACTTTCATGGGAAAATTTAAGTCTTACCAGAATAATATTCTTTAAAGTTTCTTCAAAAGAAAAGCTATTCTTAAGAATATCATCCTGCTTCTCCATCATTTCATCTATTTTCTTTTCCGCAATAGTCTGTAATAATAAATTTTTTGACTTAAAATAAGTATAAAAACTACCTTTAGCTATCCCCATTTCATTAGTTATATCTTCTACTGAGGTATGTGAATAACCCTTTTTAAGTATGAGCTTTGTAGCAGCTTCCATTATCTGCTCTTTTTTTCCTATGACTGGCATACCCTACTCCTTATAATTTTTTTGACCAATAGGTCATGGTAAATTCTACACCTTATTGACTAATAAGTCAATCTTTTTTTATTATTTCAAAAAATAAAAAAATTAATGTTGTAAAATTTAGAAAACTAAGAATTTTAGATGAGTAGAGAAAATTGTTTTCTAAAACAACATTAATTTTAAACTATAAAGCTACTTGAGGGTCAAGAACTTTTTTTAATTAAATTTTATTGTAAATATAACATAATTTTTTTCTTTATCAAAAATAAGGCTATGCTCTAGATTTAAACTTGTTAATATATTTTTTACTATTGAAAGTCCTAACCCTGCTCCGCCATATTTTCTGTTTCTAGAGGAATCAAGTTTGTAAAATGGCCTGAATATATTTTTAAATTTTTCTTCTGGTATAAATGCCGAACTATTTGATATTTTTAAAATTTTATTTTTAAATTCTATCTCAATCTTTTTTCTGTCATCCACATAAGTAATTGCATTAGTAAAAAGATTGTTTAAAATTATAGATATGCGATATTTATCACTAAAAATTTCGCTTTCATCTATATTTATTGCCAATTCTATATTTTTTTTAATAAAATCAAGATTATATTTATTTAGTTTTTCATCTAATAATTTTTTTAATTGAAACTCTTCATAACTTTCATCTGAAAAACTGAATTCATACTTTAAATATGTATTTAAATTCTTAATAAGTTTATCAAGAAATATCCCTTCATTATATATAATAGAATATACATTGCTTTTTTCTTCGGCTGATACAATATCGTCTTGAAGGGCTTCTATATATCCATTAATTATGGCAATAGGTGTTTTTAGTTCATGCCCTATTGAACGCATAAAATCTTTTTCAAAATTTATTAATTTCTCTTTTTCTTTCAATTCTATTTTCATTTGTGAATTTAAATTATTTAATTCATCTATATTATTTTTTAATTTTTCAGACATACCTTTCAAATTATTTCCAAGAGTTTCTAATTCATTATTATATTTAAAATCTATATTTGATGAAAAATCTAATTTTGATATTTTAGATGATATTTTTTCTAAAGTCACAATTGGATCAGAAAAATATTTTGAGAAAATATATGCTAAAACAAAAAGTATTGGTACTATAAAAGCTGATAAATCTAAATAAAATGATGACATCATTTTGGTTACAACATTTGGTACTATTGTTGGTGATATAATCACTAAAAATTCTGTATCTGATATTTTCTTTATAAGAAGAAAATAGTTAAGAAAATCTGTCATACTTGTCAACCTTATTGTATAATCTCCAGTATGGATTTTCTCTAAATTAGCTTTAATTTCAGTTTTATTAAAATAGTTAAAAAGTTCACTTTCCTTTTCAGATTTTTGAAAATTTATATATGCAATTTTTATATCTTTATTCTTTTTGCTGTCTATTATTTTGTCCAAAGGAATATCCTTAATTGAAATATCTTCAGATACTTTTATTAATTGTTCTTTAGTATTTTGAACGATATATTTATCCATGTATAAAAAATTAAAATAATATATCACTATCAGTGGAAGGTAAGAAATCACAATAAAAGCAAAAAATATTTTATAAAAAATTTTTTTCATTAACTTTCTGCTCCTCCTAATTTTTTATCTCAAATTTATAACCTATCCCTCTAACAGTTTTTATACATTCATCTCCCAGTTTTTTTCTTAAATTCTTTATATGTGTATCTATTGTTCTATCACTTCCAGGAAAATCATATCCCCATACCTCTGTAAGCATTTTATCTCTGCTGAGAGCAATTTTATGATTTTTTATAAGGTATATTAAAAGTTCATATTCTTTAGGTGCTAAAATAATTTCTTCTCCTTCTACTGTTACTGTATGAGATGTATCATTAATAGCTATTTTCCCTAATTCAATAATGTGATCTGTGTTATTACTTGTATTTTTTATAAGAGTTTTTATTCTTGCTAAAAGTATTTTATTATTAAAAGGTTTTGTTATATATTCATCTGTTCCTATTTCAAAACCAAACAATTCATCTTCATCATCATCTCTTGCAGATAATATCATAACAGGAACTGAGCTATATTTTTTTATTTCTCTTAAAACACTCCATCCATCTTTTTTAGGTAACATTATATCAAGTATTACTAAATCAAACGGCTTTTCATAAAAAAGTTTTATTGCCACTTCTCCATCTTCAGCCTCTGTCACATCGTAACCTTCCTTTAGAAGATATAATTTCAAAATATTTCTTATCTCCATTTCATCTTCTACTATTAAAATTTTTTTCATATATTTATTGTCCTCCCATTTTTTATCCTTACTTTTTAAATATATAAGAAAAAAGAGTTAACCAAAATAAAAGCTTTGGCTAACTCCCCTTTATAATGTTGGTTAGTTAAGAATGTCCTAAGTTGTAAAGTAATAACCTAACTTACTAGAATGAAGCTCTAAATCCTGCAAATACAGTTGGCTGCCATCTCCAGTCTTTAGCATCGCTTTTAGCAGTGATTGCCCAGTTTCTATATTCTGCTCCAGCTGCTACATATACTTTAAAGCTTGGAGTTGCTTGATAATTTACTTGAACATATGGTAATGCATATAATTCATAATCTTGTTTTTGATCTAATGCACCATATTTTTTGTATTGAGACCAGCTATAATCATCATATCCACCTTCGAAGTTGAAATCAACTGTTACATCTCCATTAGTGTATAGATTAGTTGTATTGTAGATATAAGCCTCTACATCAATTGTAAAGTTTTTATCTTTTATTTTGTTTCCTCTGTCAAATACTTGATCTCTTCCATAGAAGTGTTGAGTATTGTACATATTGAACTCAAAAGAGAATCCCCATGGTAATTCGAAGTAAGTATATAAATCTGCTCCTACTTGATTATCATAATTATCTCCTTGATTAGCAGCATCTGCATTCCATTGATATCTGTATTTTGGTGCAACAACGAAATTAGTAGTTTTTATAAAATCATTGTTGAACATATACTCAGCAAAATTAAATCTTGCTTGATATTCTAATTCTTGATGCTTATCTGTATCTTCTCTGTCTCTATAGTGGATTCTTGATGTAAAGTTAACATTAGAATCTCCTACATTTCCATGATTATAGAAATATCTTAATCTTGTGTCAGTACCTGATTTTCCAAGTCTGTCAGAAGAATCATTTCCATAATTTCTGATTCTGTATTCGAAAGATTGATTTTCAGTCATGTTGATTTTTCCCATTAACTGAGTTCTTCCATATTTTGTAGCTCCTGCCCAGTCATTTTCAGCAGAAGTTTGGTTTTCAGTTTCTCCATACCATCTGTATTGTAAATCTACATATCCATTTGGTCTGAATCCTACTGGTGCTCTGTCTCTGTAGACAATAACTTCTTTTTCAACGATTTGTACTGGTGCTTCTGTTACTACAACTGGAGCAGGTACAACTTCTTTAGCTTGTGCCATTGCTGCAACTGTTAAAAATGCACCAACTAATAATAAAGATTTTTTCATAAAAAATACCCCCTATTTTCTATATTTTAAATTATATATACCGAAATATATAATAATTCACATTAAAGATGACAATTTACCTAATCTGGGAAACTGGTAAATCATCACCTTATTCTTGGGAAGAGCAATAATATATAAAAGATTAGCAACTTTTACAATATTTCTCTTATACAAAGAATATAATATAGAAAAGTGAAGAAAATATGTTTTATTAGTGTGCATCAACAGAAAAAACTCTTTTATTAAAAAGAGTTCTTCCTTTTATATAAAATATTTAGACTTTTATAGTTTAAAAAGTAGTCTTAAATCCTACAACAGCTGTTGGTTGCCATCTCCAGTCTTTAGCACTTTTTTGATTTATATTTGCCCAGTTTCTATATTCAGCTCCTAAAGAAGCGTATACATTAAAGTTAGGACTAACTTTATATGTTGTTATAATTTGTGGATAAGCATATAATTCATAAGTGTTATCATTGTAAGTATAATTAGCAGGATCTTTTAAATCTCCTTTTTCATTTATAGCTGTTCTTAATACTTTCTCTGAATTCCAGTTATATGGATCATATCCACCTTCAAAGTAGAAATCTATATCGACTTTATCATTTGTATATAAATTAGTTGTATTGTATAAATAAGCTTCCATTGTTAATCCAGTATTATTTTTTACTGTACTATGGTCATTAGTATATTGACGTTGCCCATAGAAATACTGGTCTCCATACAAATTAAATTCAAATGAAAATCCAAATGGAAATTGATGCATTGTAAATAAATCTATTCCTAATCTATTTTGATAATCATCACTGTTAGATGCCCAGTAATATTTATATTTAGGAGCGATTGTAAATTCTGTAGTTTTTACAAAATCATTATTAAATAAATAATCTGCAAAATTGAACCTTGCTTGATATTCTAATGATTGCGCATCATTTTCAGCTTCTTTTCTGTATTCTATTCTAGATGTTAAATTTACATTAGAATCTCCCAAATTTCCATGGTTATAGAAATATCTTAATCTTGTTTGAGTTCCATCTTCTCCTTTTTGTTTTTCGTTAGAAGAAGAGTTCCAGTCATTATATGATCTGATTCTATATTCTAAAGCTTGGTTCTCAGTCATATTAATTTTTCCCATTAACTGTGTTCTTCCATAATTGTTATTTACACCATTATTCTTGTAATTAAGTTCTTCAGCTTCTCCATAATATCTATATTGTAAATCAACATATCCATTTGGTCTGAATCCTTGTGGTTCTCTGTCTCTGTAGACAATAACTTCTTTTTCTACAACTTGTACTGGTGCTTCTTCTACAACTACTGGTGCAGGTACTATTTCTTTTGCCTGTGCCATTGCTGCAACTGTTAAAAATGCACCAACTAATAATAAAGATTTTTTCATAAAAATACCCCCTAGTATTTATTATTATAAAGTATAAGAGTATAACAACCTGGGAAATTGTTATATTCTTATAACTTTAATTTAAGAGAAAAATAATCATAAGATAATTAGCAACTCTTATAATTTCTTGTTTTCTACACTATTAATATAATAAATCTTGATGAAATCTATGTGAAAATGTCAAGAAATATGTCACCGCACTCTTTTATTCTTTATTTCAATATTTTTATTCATATTATATATGTGTATAAACGTATTAAATTCAAAATATGTGTCTATAAAATTTTTACTTTTCCATAAAAACCATGTATATTTTTTTTGTATTATTGTCACAATTTTGACATAAATAGTTTTAAGGTTTATAGATTATAAACTTATATTTTACACCAATAAAAAAATTATTGTTAATATTTATTTCTTTATTTTAATTTTTAGAACAAAAAATTATTTTTATGCTCATTTTAAAAAAATAATTAAAACAATTTTAAGACTGAAAATATTTATTTTATTAAAAATATTTATTTTAATAGATTTTTCAATATAAACTCAAAATTAAAATTTTTTATAAAAAAACTTCATCTATAAATAAACAGTTTTTTTATTGCTTTAAACTGTCTACTATAAATGAAGTCTACATATTTTTTATTCAGTTTATTTTTATTAAATATTTTAAATTACTTCTGGTAATGATAAAATTGAAGCTACAATTAGTTTTGTTCTTTCACTAAATGAACTTATTACAGCTCTTTCTCTTATTGTATGATTTTCATAGCCCTGCACTCCCATTGCACAAATAGTTGGTATTCCTAAAGCTACTGTGTACGCAGCATCAGATCCTCCACCTAAAAAACATGGATATGGTATTCCTAAATCTAATTTTTCTGAATTTTCTTTTACTATTTCAAATAATTTTTTATTTTTTTCAGTTTCATCCATAGAGTCAAAAATTAATATTTCTTTTAACTCAGATTTAGTTCCTTTTACATATGATTTTTTTGTTACTCTATCTAAAAACTCTCTTATTTCTTTTATGTCTGAAGCTTTTCTATATCTTACATCTATAGTCAAAACACAATTTTCTGGAATACTTCCTACATTAGTTCCTCCATTAATTATTCCTACATTATAATGGGTATTATTGTAATCATTTTCTTCTTCTATTCTAAGGATTTTATAGGCAGCCTCTTTGATTGCACTTATACCATTTTCAGGTTCATTTCCTGCATGAGCCCCCTTTCCTTGAATTATAATTTGAAATCTTGCTGCTCCTTTTCTCCCCACTACTATTCTTCCATCTGTAAAACCTGTTTCACAATCTATAGCTGTTTTAAATCCTTTTGCTTCTTCCAAAAAGAATTCTTTTCCTTTTCCATTAGTAGGTTGATGTCCTACTTCCTCATCTCCTGAATACGCAAGTTTTATAAATTTATCATATCCAATATGATTTAAAACTCTTGCAACAAAAGCACCTATTACAACCCCACCTTTACAATCAAGAACTCCAGGTCCATAAACCATATCATTCTCCTCATCTACTTTTATTACTTCTTCTCCAAAGCTTCCTTTTTTGTGAACAGTATCTAAATGTCCTATTATAATTGTTTCAAGCTCCTTACTTCCATTATCAAAATAAGCAGTTATACTATTTCCTCCACTTCCATAATCAAATACCTGTGTTTTCATTCCAAAACTTTTAAGATTTTTTTCTAAAAATTCAACTGCTTCATTTACTCCTTCTCTATCAGAAGATTGACTTTCTATTCTACATAAATCAAACCATAATTTTCTCATTACTTTTTCTTCTTTTTCAATAAATTCAAAAGCATTTTTTAATTTATTTTCCATCCTCATTCCCCCTAATCTGTTTTAAATAATAATTATTTAATATAATACTCCATTTTTTTGATATGTAAAGAATTTTTTAATTTTTTTTCTCAAAAATATATGATGGATGATATAATCCTGTTGGTGAATAATAACTATCTTCTAAATAAGTGAATCCCAATTTTTTTATAAGATGTGCTGAGCCTACATTTTTAGGATTATGACCTGCAAAAATAGTGGAAGCTCCTAAAACATTAAATGCATATTCTATTATCTTTTTGCATCCTTCCAAGGCAATTCCTTTTCCCCAATATTCTTTTTTTATATGTATTCCCATTTCCAGTATATTTTTTTCAATATTATATGGTCTTAATCCACAGCATCCTACAAATACTTCATTTTCTTTTAAATATAATGGAAAATATTGTATTTCATATTTTTCATAATTTTCTATTTCTTTTTTCAGCCTATTTTTTATCTCTTCCTCATTCATTTTTCCAGAAGCAGTTATTAATTTAGTTACTTCTGAATCTCCCCAAAGTTCATATGCATATTTCAAATCATTTTCTTCCCATGTACTAAAAAATAATCTGTCAGTTTCAATAACTTTCTTTTTCATTTTTTCACCTCTAGAAAAATATTAATTTTCTTATTATATAATTTATTTTTTTAATTTACAACAAAAAGAGGAGGGCAAGCCTCCTCAATATAATTATACTTTTTAGATTTTATATTATTTTTCAATTATTTATTACAACAAGAGTTTTTTCTTTTTTCTGCAAGTGAATCAAATTTCATATCTTTTAGCCATTCTGTCAATGTCATTTCATTCAAAGAATTAAATCCATTTGTTGGTACAGCATTTCTTGCAAGGCTTACATATGGAGCACATGTTAAAGATGTTCCAATTTCTCCCGGTTTCATTATAGTATAAGCAAATCCTACATAAGTTCTTTCAAATAATACATCTGAATCTTGTCCACAGCTTACTACTGACCAGGCAACTGATTTTCTGTGTTCTTCCAAAAATTCTTTTAATTCTTCTGCATTGTCATTTTTAGTCCATAATCCAGCATCTTCTATAAATAAATCTGCACAGTTATCTCTGTCAGCAGAAAGTGATAAAGCTATGAAACACCATACTCCATAAGCTTCTCCTTCTTTTAATGGTCTGTCTTCTTTAGGTCTGTATGCAGTAACTCCTTTATTTGCACAGATAGTATGTGCTCCTGGAACAAGTGTAAATCTTCTTTCTTTTTCAACACCAAAAAGTTCCATTCCTGCTTCTAATAATGGTTTTGCATCATATACAGGCAATTTAGATCCATCAAATTGTACAGCTTCTAAAACTGGTTGAATTTTTTTAGCTGCAACATCATCATGAGCTGCTAAATCATGCCCCCATACTTGTCCTGCTATTCCACAGAAAGATGAGGCAGTAAGCATATTTATTTGTCCTACATAGGCATCATTTATTTCAGCTCTGTCATAAGATACTATACCATCTAATAAAAAGTCATCAGTCTTTTCTACAGTTCCTACAGATACTTTTAATACAGAAATATATCCATTTCCTTGAGCTCCAGGAGCTCCATATCCATCACAATAATTTTCATAAGGACTTATTGCAGTCTTATCAATTCTTGGTGCACGTACTTTAGTTTCTTTTTCCATTGTAAAACCTCCGAATTTTAATTTGATTTAATCTATGCTCTAAAGACTGACTCTTTTAGTAATTAATAGGAATAAAGCTATTATTGCTATTATTGTCAACCCTATTGCCAATATTTTTTCTACATTAGTAAAACTACTTTCATTTGGTGCTTTATTTTCTTTACGAGCTTTATCAAAAACTAATATTCCAATGGCAAATAGAATACTAGCCATTACTAAATATTTTAATCCAGCAGCATAAATAAGCCATGCTCCATAAATACTTCCCAAAACTCCAGTAATAAGTGCAGTTTTTTCTTTTATATTTGTACCTTTAGGAAATTGCCCTTTTGCACACATTTTCCATAAATAAAGAGTTGAAGCTATATATGCAGGAAGTATCATAACCCCTGTAATACTTAACATTACATTCCATGCATTACTAGCAAAATATACAAATATCATAGTTATTTGCATACCTATACTTGATACTAAAAGTGAGAAAGATGGAGTTCCATTTTTATTTACTTTAGCAAAAATTTTAGGAAAAGTTCCATCTTTAGCACAAGCATATGGAAGTTCAGCTAAAAGCATTGTCCAAACAAGCCATGAACTTAATAATGCAATTATTACTCCTGCATTCATAAACCAGCTACCCCATTTTCCAACTATATCTGCAAGTATAGAGGCAGAAGATGGTGGTGCCAATACTGATAATTCACCTTGAGATAAAGTTCCAAATGGAAGCATTGAAATAGCTACATATGATAACCAGCATAATAAAAATCCTATTAATGTAGCTTTACTTACTGCTGCTTGACTTTCAGCTCTGTCTGAAATAACAACTGCTCCTTCTATCCCAATAAAAGACCATAATGTTACAAGCATTGTACTTTTTATTTGTCCTCCTAAATTTCCTAAATCTACATCATGAAGAGATTTTATTGTTTCATCTCCCCAGAAATTAGTATGGAACATAGAGATTTTAAATACAAATAAAGTTACTAAAATAAAGACTGCAATAGGAACTAATTTTGCTATTGTTCCAATAGTATTAATACTAGTTGCCTGACGTACACCCGCCATTATCATAAAATACATTAACCATATTAAAATAGAACCTCCAATTACTGATGGAAGATTATTTCCTCCTTTAAAATGTGGTGGAAAGAAATAATTTAAAGAATCCATAAGTAAAATTGCATAACCTACATTGGCAAATATAGCTGAAAGCCAATATCCCCATGCCATCAAAAATCCTACAAATTTACCAAATCCCAATCTTGCATAACTATATATCCCAGACTTAGCATCTGGAACAACTGTTGATAGTACTCTAAAAGTATTAGTTAAAAAATACATTCCTATACCTGTTATTATCCAAGCAACCCCAACAGCCCCCGCTGATGCTGATTGTGCCATATTTTGCGGAAGATTATAAACACCTCCTCCAATCATAGCACTAATAACAAGACCTGCAAGTGCAATAACACCTAGTTTTTTAGTATTAGTAGTATTTGATGTACTACTATTTTCAGTACTCATATAACTCCTCCTTTAAATTTTCTTTTTAAAACTTTTATTGTTACCAATTGTTTCTAAAATGGGTATTCTAAAAATTTTATTTTTTCCTTTTTTAATTTTTTTTATTTTTTTTAAAAGGAAATCTTTTTTTTATGTGTATGACTATGACATGAGAAGTTTATGAGAAAAAATTTAAAATATCACATGAACTCGATTTTGAAAATATATAAGGAGGATTAAAATGAAAAGTTTAGAAGGTCAAAAATATACTACTGTTGTTATTCAAAACAGCTTTTTAAACGGAGATTCACCTGTAACTAAAAGAATTGCTCTTTTAAAAAATGATTTAAGAGAAAGAGGAATTGAAGTAATAGAAGTGAAAAACTTCAAAGAAGCAGCTGAAGAGGCAGCTATTAATAAATCAATAGACTGTTTGCTTGTAGATTGGGATATCAATAAAAAATCTATTGAAAAAGAAAAAGAATTTGTTAATTTAATTACTGTATTACATGAAAGACAAGAAGGAGTTCCAGTATTTTTATTAGCTGAAAAAACTGATACTACATCATCTCTTGATGAATGTACATTAAATTCAATTGATGAATATATATGGATATTAGAAAATGATATTGATTTTATAGGTGAACGTATTTCTGAAGAAATAAAACAATATAGAGATGGACTTTTACCACCATTAGCTAAAGCTGTATTCAACTACAATAAAGTTGCTGAATACTCTTGGGCAGCCCCAGGACACCAAGGTGGAGTTGGATTTTTAAAAACTGCTATTGGTAAAAAATTCTTTGACTATTATGGAGAAAATCTTTTTAGAACAGATACAGGAATTGAAAGAACAAGTCTAGGTTCTCTACTTGACCATACTGGTGCTTTCTTAGAATCAGAAAAAAATATAGCAAGAATATTTGGAGCAGATAGAAGTTACAGTGTATTAGTTGGTACATCAGGTTCTAACAGAACTGTTTTCCAAGCATGTCTTACTGATGAAGATACTGCTCTTATTGACAGAAACTGTCACAAATCTATTGAACAAGGACTTATCCTTACAGGAGCAAAACCAGTATACATGACTCCTACAAGAAATAGATATGGAATAATCGGACCTATTCTTCCAGATCAAATGAAAAAAGTAACTGAAGTAAAACCTAAATATGTTGTAGTTACTAACTGTACTTATGATGGTGTTTGTTACAATGCTGCAAAAGCTGAAGACATATTCCAAGGTAATGCAGATTATATCCACTTTGATGAGGCTTGGTATGGATATGCAAGATTCAATGAAGTGTATAAAGATCACTTTGCTATGAGAGGAAATCCAAAAGATTACAAGAATAAATCTACAGTTTTTGCAACTCATTCAACTCATAAATTATTAAATGCTTTATCACAAGCTTCATTTATTCATGTAAGAAATGGTAATAATCCTATTGATGAAGACAGATTCAATCAATCATACATGATGCATGCCACAACTTCTCCACTATATGCAATAGCTGTATCAAATGATATTGGTGCTGCAATGATGGATGGAAATTCTGGTAAATCATTAATAAAAGAAGTAGTTAAAGAAGCTGTTGAATTCCGTCAAGAAATTGGAAAATTATATAAAGAATTCACTGCTAAAAATGACTGGTTCTTCAAACCTTGGAATGCTGAAAAAGTAACTGATCCTAAAACTAAAAAAGAATATAACTTTGAAGAAGCACCTATGGAACTTCTTACTACAGAACAAGACTGTTGGATAATGCATCCAGAAGATAAATGGCATGGATTCGCTAATCTTCCAGAAAACTGGGCAATGTTAGACCCTATCAAAGTTAGTATCCTTGCTCCAGGAATGGGTGATGATGGAGAACTTCTTGAAAAAGGTGTTCCTGCTGCTTTAGTTTCTGCTTATTTAGCAAAATATGGAATCGTTCCTACAAGAACAACAGATTTCCAAGTTATGTTTCTATTCTCAATGGGTATCACAGAAGGAAAATGGAGCACACTTGTAAATGTACTTCTTTCATTCAAAAAACATTATGACAATAACACTTTATTAAAAGATGTACTTCCTGAACTAGTTGCTGCTCATCCTGAACATTATGGAGAAATGGGATTCCATGATTTAGGAGATGAAATGTTTGCTTATCTAAAAGCTAATAATCCAGGAAAAGTTTTAAATGAAGCATATTCAACTCTTCCTAAATCTGAAATGTTGCCAAGAGAAGCTTACAACAAAATTGTAAGTAAAGAAGTTGAATTGGTTCCAGCTGATAAATTAGTAGGAAGAGTAACAGCCAACTCTGTTATCCCTTATCCACCTGGTATCCCAATGCTTATGTCAGGAGAAAACTTTGGAGATGAAAACAGTCCTCAAATTAAATATCTAAAAGCATTATCTCTATGGGATAAAGCATTCCCGGGATTTGAACATGAAACTGAAGGTACTCATGTAATTGATGGAGTTTATCATGTTCTTTGTGTAAAAGAAAAATAATAAAATTTGAATTCTCATTTTTAAAATAAAATAAGCAAAAAATTAAAGTACATCTAAAAATATTAT
>ERZ773144.2767-NODE-2767-length-13174-cov-5.341261_pt1 | contig 13174 bp, 15 predicted proteins | sample MGYA00580849_ERZ773144 | MGnify/ENA primary metagenome ERZ773144 (study PRJEB29015, sample SAMEA2737861) | human gut metagenome | biome: human gut; feature: human-associated habitat; material: faeces | place: China | collected 2012 ...
ACATTATGTCACTGGGAAACTGGGAAGGCGTGAGAGTAGGATGAAACTAAGTCAGAAGACTTACCAAATAGTCATACATTTATCAATGAACTAAAATCATTGTATGTTTTTAATTTGACTCTCTAGTAGGTAGAACTCTCTATTTATTAGAGTTTTTTTATTTATAAGACCTTGTATATTTTTTGAAAAATTAATATTTTGAGGGGGAAAAATGTATAAAAAAATTGGAATTTTAGCATTAATTTTAAGCTCATCTCTGTATGCAGAAGAATCAATAAAAAAGGAAGAATTTGCTGTGAAACTTAATGAATCAACTATTACATCAGAAAGATATAATGAGACTCCTGTTATTGAAACAGCTAAAAATGTTACTGTTATTACAAATGAGGAGATTGAGAAAAGAGGATATAAAAGTGCGGATGAGGCTCTTGTAAATGTTCCTGGTCTTTCTTTTGCAGGTGGATATTTATCAATGAGAGGACAAGTTCCAAGTATGGGAACCAAACATCTGGTTGTACTGGTTGATGGAATTCCTCAAAATGGTATGGATAATAGGTCATTCGATTTAGATTTTATTCCTATAGAACAAATAGAAAAGATAGAAGTAGTTCCTGCTGGCGGAGCTATTATGTATGGAGGAAATGCTACATCTGGAGTTATCAATATCATTACTAAAGAAAATGAAAATAAAAAATATTGGGGAAATGCTGGACTTCAAATAGGTTCATTCAATGAAAGAAAGTATAAATTAAACTATGGAACTAATCTAACAGAAAATTTATCAATAGATGCCAGATATATTAATACAGATAAAGATGGATATAGAGATTATACTAAAAAAGAAACAGAATTTGGAGAAATAGGAGCTAAATACAAATTAAAAGATGGAAATATAGGTTTTAAATATATTCGTAATGAAAGAAAATCAACAGGTTCTGGATATCTTACTAAAGCTCAATATGATGATGATAGAAGACAAAATGATTCAAGTTACAAAGAAAAAATAGCTCATGATACACAAGATAAATATATTCTTGAATTTAACAAAAAATTGTCTGACAACTTATCTCTTTCAGCAGTAACTGAATACAGAGAAAGAGAATATACTTATTCTCAGCCTAAAACAGCCACATATTCATCATATCATAGCAGAGTAAAAAATACTGATTCTCTATATACAAATGCACAATTAAAATATAATTATGAAGAAAAAAGCAATATAATATTTGGAGGAGACTATTCTAAAGCTAAAGTTAAAGAAGATGGATATAGTGTTTCTAAAAATAAAATCTATCAAAAATTATATACAAAAACTGACTATGAAGCTATTGGTGGTTATTTTCTTAATAAATATAGTTATAATAATTTTATCTTTACTCAGGGAATTAGAGTGGAAAGAAATAAATTTGATGAAGATGAAACATCTTTTAATACTAATGGAACTTTTAAAAACAAAAAAAATATTAATGATTCCAATACAAATACAAACTATGAATTAGCAGTAAACTATATGTTTTCTGAAGATACTTCAGGATATGTCAGCTGGAATAGAGTGTACAGATCTCCTAATCTGACTGAATATACTAGTTGGAAAACAAATAAAAATACAAATGAAACTGCTTCAAGAGATTCTCAAGAAGTTGATACTTTTGAAATTGGAGTTAAATCTCTTATAAATAATATTTATTTGTCTGGAGCTGTATTCTATATTAAAGGAAATAAAGAGATAATGTACGATTATTATAGAGATGAAATAGCAATAGATAAATCTGAAAGTGGAAGCTACTACAATCTTGATGGAAAAACTGAAAGAATAGGACTTGAGCTTGCCAGTGAACAATATTTTGATAAATTAACATTAAGAGAAAATTTTACATATATGCATAATGAAATTGTAGATGGTCCATATAAAGGAAATGATATTCCTGGTGTAAGCAATGTAATATTCGGATTAGGGGCTACCTATGAAATAACTTCTCAATTTACTTTTAACATTGAATCAAATTACCATGGAAAAGCTTATTTAATTAACGATTATTATAATAAGGTTTCCAAAACAAACAGCTATATGGTTACAAACATTTCTACTAAATATAATTTTGAAAATGGTGTATCCCTTACTGCTGGAATAGATAATGTCTTCAATGAAATTTATTGTGACTATATTACTTATGCAGGTACAAAAATCAATTATTCTCCATCACCAGAAAGAACATACTATGTAAGTGCAGAATATAAATTTTAAAAACCCTAGGGAGGAAGTAATGAAAAATTTCAGCAAACTCTTTTTATTATTTATATTATTCTTTTCATTCACATTAAATACATATAGTTACAGAGTAAAAGAAAGTCCTACTGACAGATTTAAAATTGAAAACTTTAAAGAAGATATTAAAAAAACAAATTTTAAATTTGAAGAATTTGGAAAAGTTAAAGATTATGGTATTCTTGGATATTATAATTTTATTCCATTAAAAACTAATAATAAAATCTCTGCGTATGCTTGTTTAACTCATTTAAAAGTTTATGACAGACATGAACCTTTCATTGTTATAATTTCTTTAGATGGAAAAATAATAGATTATTCCATTCCTGAAGTAAAGAAAAAACACATTTCTCTTAATTCAGAGTCTGTAAAAAAAATGGTAATTGGGCAAGATAAAAATAATGTAAAAATGGATGCTGTAGCTGGTTCTACTTATCATGTACCAGCTATTAATGCTGAATTAAAAAATATATTGAATATTTTTGATTACAGAAGAGAAATTATCAGAAAAGATGAAGCAAATCAATAATTAAAAATAATTTTTATATAAAATGAGATGAACTTAAATAGATTTCAAGTTCATCTCATTTTTAATCACATCCCATGTTTTATTTCCAGCATTTTGAAAAAACCATCAAAGAATATTCTAAATCCTATAGACATAATAAAAATCTGCATCACTTTAGAAAGTATATATAATACCAATTTTCCAAGAATTTTTTCTAAATAATTTCCAATTATAAATATCATAAAAATAAGTATGAAAGCTATTAATATAGATAGGCTGTTATATACAATTCCATATTCAGAACGTCCTATTAATGCCGTAGTAAGGCTTCCAGGACCTACCATCATAGGAAATGCCATCGGAATAACAGCTTGTTTTATTTGTTCTTCTGGAGATGTATGACTTTCCTGCCTGCCCCTTCTAACTGAAGGGAAAATCAAATTTTTAACTGCCATCAAAACAAGTATCAAACCACCTGCCATTCTTAATTCATTCATATCAATTTTATAAAAATTTATCATTAAGAATTCTCCAACCAAGCTGAATAATAATGTTATAAAAAATCCTGTTAAAGCTATTACTTTAAATAATTTTTTTCTTATATCTTTTTCCATCCCTTCTGTCATTCCAATAAATAAAGGAACATTTCCAAAAGGATTTAAAACAGCAATAAGCATTAATGCATTTATAAAAATTGTATTTATCTCCATTTTTCTCCTGTTTTATAATTATTTTTTCTTTTCTTTTTCAATTTCAATATTTCTATTTAATTTTTCTAAAATATCCAAATTAGTAATTTCATGGAATTCCCCTTTTTCATCATTTTTTTTAATTTGAACTTTTCTATTCAGTTCTTCCAAGATGTTTAAATTAGTTAAATCCTCTTTTCTACTTTTCATTTTTCTCTCCTTTTATAATATTAAGTTTTAATAATTTTTCTAAATTTTTTTCAATAAATTCATCAGTAACAGCATATGATACTACTTTCTGAACCACAGGAAGCTCTTTTCCAGAATAGATAAATTCAACTTTTCGCTCTATCTCTTTGAAATGCTCTCCATTTTCAACTGCTTTTGCTAATTCTCCAATATCAAAACCTTTTTTAAAATTTTTTTTCATTCCTCTTCTCCTTTTTAATATTTGCAACAAATATAAAAATTATTACAAATAAGTTAAAATTTATTTTATAATTTAATTTTATGAAGCTTCATCTATAATTTTCCCCTTCATAAATGACGCAGTTCCCAAAAGTTTTCCATTTTCATAGAACATACTCCAATCTCCATCCAGCATGTCATCCTTAAAATGACCTATTGCATTGATCACTCCATTTTCATAATATCTTATATATCTTCCATTTTTATTATGTTTTCTGTATTCTTCTTTTATTTCTATATCTCCATTTTCAAAATAATATGTAACTGCTCCTTCTAATTGAGCATTTACAAAATTTCTTACTACCTGCATTTTTCCATTCTGGTAATATAATATATTTCTTCCATGAAGTACATTTTTTCTGAACATACTGCTTTCTTGAATCTCTCCATTGGGGTAGTAAACAAGCTTCTGTCCATTAAGTTTTCCTTTTTTAAAAAATGCTCTCATTTTAATATTCCCATTCTCAAAATATTTTACCCATTCACCATCCATCTGATCATCTTTAAAAAAAATATATTCTTCAATATTTCCATTTGGATAAAACTGTGAAAAATCTCCATTTAATTTTCCTTCCTTGTATTCAGCCATCTCTTTCAAAAGTCCATTTGGATAGAATTTTTTACTTATTCCATCTTTTATTCCCTCTCTATATGTTTCTTCTTCTTTCAAAATATCTGTAGGATATTTACATATTAATTTCCCTGTAAAAGGGTCATTCTCTCCAACTATATATACTATTCCATTAACTAAAACTTTATTAAAAAAAGGTACTTCTCTTATATCCATTTTTAACCCTCCATTTCATAACATAAATAAAAAAATCCCAAAACTTACAACTATGTAAATTTTGGGATTGAATATTTTGTATCAAAAAATAATAAATAACAAAATATAATCTCTAAATTCACACTCGTCCTCGCAAGCTGATATTTTTTATCAAAGGCAGGTCTCCTGACTTAGAATCATTTTACTCACATACCTTCCCAAGATTTATCTACATCTCAGTGGCAATCTGCTTTCATCCTCATTACAGTGGCGGGACCGTTTGAGCTTTTCACTCAATTCCCTTTTAATCTAGCAATAACTAGAACCATTTGATATTTTTATTTTATTGTATGTACTATATTAATTTTTATATTAAAATAATAATTTTAAACCATTTAACTTCATTCAATAAAAAAATTATTCAATTTAAGAATTTGCTCCTCTTACTATTTCTACTTTAGATATATTTCCAAAATCATTTAAAGCCTTGGTGAAAGAACTTTTGATAAGTTCCATATATTTTTTCACATATTCCTCTCCACTATTAATACAATCTACTGTCATTTTATATACAGCATTCTCATCCTTAAAAAAATAAAGATTAACAGTATCCATCACTGTAAATATTTCCATTTCTGCTATGTTACAAGGTATGTCATGATTTTTCGCTTCTTCTACAGCTTTGTTTATAAGTAATGCTGGTATTATAGAATTTGTACTCTCTGAATTGATTCTCATAATTATCATCTCCCTATCAAATTTATGTAACATTTATTAAAAAAAATTTAATTTATAGTTTATTTTCTTATTTTTATCTTTTAAACTATTATTTCTACAGTGAAAAATCTATTTTACATTGAATCTAAAATCCTTATAAAAATAAAGTTTTATTTTTTCACCATGATAAATTATTGGGTCAAATTCCCATTTTTTAAGAGCTTTCTCTACTTCTTTTCTAAAACCATAAGAGGTAAAATTATCAAGAAAAATTATCTCTTCTACTTTTCCATTTAATCCTATAAGAAATTTTGTTTTTATAACTACTTCATTTCGATAATTAGCTCTTTTAGCAAGAATAGGATATTCTGGTTCAACCTCCCTTTTTATTCTATATCTGATACCTCCACCACTCTTCTGATCTCCAATATATGTTCCAGTTCCGTCTTTTACCAATCCTGCTAATGGATTGTATGGTACTGAATTGTCAGTTACTGTTTCTTTATTGGTTTCTTCTCCAGTTTTCTCTTTTACTGTTTCTTCTTTCTTTTTAACTTCCTTCTTAACTATTTTCTTAACAACTTTCTTCTCTATCTTTTTCTCAATTTTCTTTTCTTCCTTTGGTTTTTCCTCTTTTTTAGGTTCTGATTGTATAAGTGACTGCAGAGGTGCTGGAGCAGGAGTATTATTTTCTGTCTTCAGTTCACTAAGATATACAAGAACATTTTTACTATCTAATTTTACATCTTTTACAGGTTTAGTATATATAGTAAAAAGCAGCAGCAGATGACATAAAAAAGAGAATATATAAAATTTCAACTTTACCACCTACTTTATACTATTTATCTCTAATTTTTCCAAACCGATATTTTTTAATCTTCCCATAGTTTCTATTACAGTTTCATACCTTAAATCTTTATCAGCACTTACAATTAGAGTCTGTTCTTTTCTTCCTTTCATCAGTTCTCTTACTGTTTCTTCCAGCTTTTCATTTTCTATCTCTACAGAATCTTCTCCATTTTTAAAAAAATACTTTCCATCTTTATCTATTATCAATTCAGCCCCTTCTTCTGTTATATTTATTTCTTCTACAGAAGATTTAGGAAGATTCATATCAAATTTATTATACTGGCTGAATGTAGTTACCAGCATAAAAAATATTAACAGCTGAAAAACCACATCTATCAATGGTGTTAAATCTGGATTGATTATCCCCTTCTTTCCTCTTAATTCTCTCATATCTCTTCCTTCTTTCCGGCCTTTTTTATATTGATAAGTGCAGTAGAAGTTTTCTCTATTTCAAGCATTATTTTATCAGCTTTTCTATTGAATGTCTGATATGCTATTATTGCTGGTATTGCTATAAGAAGTCCTGCTGCTGTTGTCAATAGTGCTTCTGATATTCCATTGGCTACTACATTAGGATCTCCAGCTCCCTGTAATGCTATAGCTTTAAATGATTTTATCATTCCAAGTACTGTTCCAAGTAGACCAGCCATTGGAGAAATATATGCAACTATTCCTAATATAGACAATCTTCTTTCTAAATTTTCTATTTGTTCTAAGGCTTTTTCTTTCATAAGTTTCTCTTTACTTTCGTAAAGATCATCTTCATTTCTATATGCCATAAGTATACTTTTTACTGTTCTTGATACTGAATTATTTGTTTTATCACATAGCTCTACAGCTTCATCTTCTTTCCCTGCCCTCACTAAAGTTACTATTTCTTCTTTAAATTCTTTTGTTATTCCCTGCTCATTTTTTATGAAATAAGCAGTTCTTTCTAGTATTGTTCCCAATCCCATTATAGATAATGCAGCTAAAAGCCACATCATTGTTCCACCTTCTATGAAGTAAGTATACATTTTGCCTCCTGATCTATTTTTTAATTAATTATTTGTAATAAAAAAATCTCTGATAAAAAAATAAGTGCCTGTAAGCCCCCATTTTGTTTTTATCAGAGAATCTTAAATATCTATTGATATTTGATTGATGCTCTCTCTTTTTCCCACCGAAAAAGTAAAAAAACTAGTTTTTAGGTAAGTCTCCTGACTCAGTTTCATTTTACTCCCTACCTTCCCAGATTAAATAATCCAGTGGTAATAGGTTTCATCCACCTTACAGTAGCGGGGGCTGTGTGGGATTTTCACCCATCTTCCTCTTTTAAGCCTTAGCGGCACCTAACACTATATTTATATGATATGATTTATCTCATCCTTTGTCAATCATTTTCACAAAAATTTAATGTATAAATTATAAAATAATTATATTTCTTTATTTTTTATTTAACTATCCCTTTCAGCCTGAAATATGGAATTCCTTCTTCCATTTCTACTGATGATTCTACTCTGTACACTTCTCTTATGAGTTGTGGTGTAAGAACTTCCAATGATTTACCTTCTTTATATTTCTTACCATCTTTAAGTACAATTATTCTGTTGCTGTATTGGACTGCCTGATTTAAGTCGTGAAGCACCATTATTATAGTTATATTAAGATTTTGATTTAGTTCTCTTACAAGTTCCATTATTTCAAATTGATGGCATATATCCAGATATGTAGTAGGTTCATCCAGCAAAAGTATTCCTGTTTTTTGAGCAAGTACCATTGCTATCCATACTTTCTGCCTCTCTCCACCTGACAAACTCATTACTTTCCTTTCTTTGAAATTGTCCAATTTACACATTGCAACAGCCCAATCTACAATATCTCTGTCTTCCTGATTATATACTTCATACCACTTTTTATGCGGAACTCTCCCATACATAATAAAATCATAAACAGTTATATCATCTGGAATTTCATTATTCTGTGAAACAAATGCAAGTTTTTTAGCAAATTCTTTATTTTTTATATGGCTTATCTCTTCTCCATCTAAATATATACTTCCATTTTTACATGGAAGCACTCTTGATACAGCTTTCAAAAGAGTAGATTTTCCACATCCATTAGTTCCTATTATGGAAACTACTTCCCCTTTATTTATTTCTATATTCAGATCATGTATAATAACTTTTTCTCCATAGGCCAGTTCTATATTATGTCCCTTTATAGTTTCCATTCTAGTCACCTACCTTTCTCAGCAAGTAAAGAAAGAATGGCACACCAATTACAGCCATTACTATACCAGCAGGGATTTCAATAGGTGAAAACATAGTTCTTGATATTGTGTCAGCCACTACCAATACTACAGCACCTAGCAATCCAGCAAATGGTATCAAAAATGTATGATCTGAACCTATTATCAATCTTGCTATATGAGGAACTATTAACCCTACAAATCCTATCAATCCTACATTAGCAACAGATATTCCTGTTAAAAAACAGGCAAGAGCACATAATTTTAATCTTTTTCTAGGAATATCCACTCCTAAATTTACAGCAAAATTATCTCCAAGCTGAAGTATATTAGCATCTCTTATCATTGTAAAACACGCCAGAATACCAATCATTGTATATGGCAAGAGACCTGTTACATGCCTCCAGTTTTTTCCATTCAAACTTCCATTGAGCCAAGATAATACTCCCTGAATCTCATCACTGAATAATATAAACATTAATCCTGTAATACTTCCTAATATAGCATTTATAGCTACTCCTGACAATATTACTCTTATTGGTTTCAATCCTTTTTTCCAGGCCAGCATAAATACAACTGCACAAGCTATTGAACCTCCTACAAATGCAGAAAAATTCATAAAAAATATAGCCTTTGGATACAATATCATAATAATTAAAGCAGTGACACTTGCTCCTGATGATACTCCTGTTAATCCAGGATCTGCCAGTGGATTTTTCATTACAGCCTGAAGCAATACTCCTGCCAGAGACAAATTGCAGCCTACCATTACAGCAATTAATATGCGTGGTATTCTTATATCCCATAAAATGGCTTTCAATATCTCATCATCATAACTTTTTATGAAAAGAGATTTCAATATTTCTCCAGAAGTATAGTTTACACTTCCAAATCTTACTGAAAATATTATTGAAAAACTTAAAATAATCAGAGCACTAAAGATAAGAATTATCTTCTTTCCTCTCTTATCTTTATTCATAAACATATCTGTATAACTCCTCCAATGCGTCTATCGAATTTACCCCAGCACTCATTCTGAACAATGTAGGGTCGATATCCAGTATTTTATTATTTTTATATGCTTTTGTAAGTTTCCACACAGGATTGCTTGAAAATATTTCTTCAAATCCCTCTCCATTTTTAGTCTGGCTTGTAGGAAGTCTTAATATAACATCTGGATTAGCTTTAATTAACTGCTCCATACTAAATGGCACTGATCTTTTTAATAGTGCACTGTTATCAATAGAAGTTACTATATTTTCACAACCTATTTTATCCATAAGTCCCTGCAGAAAATGGTTTTTTCCAGTCATAAAAAAACTTTCCCCATTCCCATAAAGTATAGCTATCCTTTTCTTCTCTTTTCCCTTTAATTTTTCAGTAAGTATTTCTTCTCTTCTTTTTACATCATCAAGTATAATTTTTGCTTCTTTGTCTTTATGAAAAGCTTTTCCTAATATTTCTATAGCTTTCATAGATTCATCATATGTATCTACTTTCATATAAAAACTTGGTATATTAAGATTATCATACTTAGGTTTTAATGCTGGTTTAGAATAAATTGTTGATATTACCAAATCAGTTTTTAAAGCTTTCACCCGTTCTAAATCTGGTATTCCAGATCTTCCTATTCTGGGAACATCATTATATTTTTCAGGTATCTTTGTTGTAGAGCTTGCCACTCCTACTAAATCAATATCCAATGCTGCTAAAAATCTTGATATTATAGCTGAGTCAGTAACAACAGCTTTTGGAAAATAACTCAGCTGCAAATCTTCTTCTCCTTGATGTATAGAAAATTTTTCTTTTCCAAACGATATATTCCCTATTATAAACAAGAATACAATTATTAAAATAGTATATCCTTTTTTCATTTTTTCTCCTAAAATTATCTAAATTTTATGTAATAAAAAAACCCAGCAAAAAGAAATACCAGGCTACAGCAAAAGCTCTTCAAAATTCTATGTAGCATAACTTTCCTCGGAAGCTTGTACAATAATCTTTCTAAGCAGGTCTTCTGACTTATAGCTCAATCACAGCTTTCTCCTTCTCAGATATCAAATCCAATGGCATTTAAAAGCTATTTGCTAATTTACAGCGGCCGGACCGTTTGAGATTTTCACTCAATTCCCTTTTAATCAATAAAACTTAGAATAAACATCATATAGCAATATATTTTAATACTTTAATTTTATTACTTAACTGCTTCTTTGTCAATGAAGAATTATATAAATATCCTTTCTATCCCAAATTTAAAATCGAATTTTTATTTTAAGTATTGACATTTGAAAGAAAACATAGTATATTCATACTGAACAGAATAATTGAATTTGAGGTTCTATATTTAGAATAATTGGGAAGTGAGGTCTAATTCCTCCGCGGTCCCGCCACTGTGATGCTGACGAAAGATATAACCACTGGATTATTTAATCTGGGAAGGGTATCTTGTAGGTTGAAGCTAAGCCAGGAGACCTGCCTCAAATATATTGCTGTATAAATATCATTGCGTGGACGAGAGATATTGACCTTTATTATTTTTATTTAATTAAGGCATGTATCTCCTATCACAGGAGATTTTTTTATTTAAAAAAATCCCTGCAAATTTATTAGGAGGAAGATCATGGGAAAAATGAGAAATTTATTGGCAGGAGCTTTGCTTCTTGCAGCAGGAACTGCAGCATTGGCAAATTCAGAAGGAGGATATGTGGAGAATGATTTTTTCAAAGGAATGAAAAAAGGAGATAAGGCAGCTGTACTTATGGTTCACTTTGGAACTACTTATGACGATACTAGAGCTTTAACTATTGATTCTATTAACCAGAAAGCTAAAAATGAATTTAAAAATGCTGATGTAAAAGAAGCATTTACTTCAAGAATAGTTATGAGAAGATTAAAAGCAAAAGGAATAGAAAAACAAAATCCTTCAGAAGTTATTAAGGACTTAAAAGCAAAGGGATATACTCATTTATTAGTACAAGGTACTCATATTATGAATGGAGTTGAATCTAACAATCTTGCTGAAGAATTAAAAAGATATGAAAAAGACTTTAAAGATATAAGAATAGGGACTCCACTATTAACTACTCATGAAGACTATGAAGCTGTTGCTAAAGCTATAGCTAAAAAAGTAGGTCCTTTAAAAGCTAACCAAGGTGTAGTTTTAGTAGGGCATGGAACTCATCATTTTGGTGGTTCTGCTTATGCTATGATGGATTATGTATTTACTGCTGAAGGAATGGATACTTATGCAGTTGGTACAGTAGAAGGATATCCTGCATTTGATAATGTAGTTGCTAAATTAAAATCTAAAGATGTTAATGATGTTATCTTAATGCCATTTATGTTTGTTGCTGGAGATCATGCTAACAATGATATAGCTGAAGATTGGAATAACGATCTTAAAGGAGCTGGATTCACAGTTTCTAAAATTATATTAGAAGGTTTGGGACAAAATCCAGATATTCAAAATATCTATATAGATCATGCTAAATTTGCTGCTCAACATAAACCTGAAGATATGCAGGCTAAAAAAGTTCAATATGCAAATGAAAAAGATTAGTTATTAATAACTTTTCAAATAAATATTTAAACTTTAATTACAATTTAAACTTTCTGTGTATTAACAATAGAAAAGAGATATTTGGCTTAGACTCCTGAATATCTCTTTTTAATTTTTAAATAAAAAAACTGACCTTATAGATCTGATCAGTTTTTATATATACTAATATGTTATTTTTAGGGATTTTCCATTTACAAATATACCAGAAGATATTTTAAAAGAAAGTTCTTTTTTTCCTATTCTGAAAAAGCTTCCTTTTTCTACATTAATATCATTTTTTATTATTTCATTAACTATTCTCAGTATAAATTCAAATACTTCCTCACAATCTCTGAATGAATTCAATATCTCCACTTCTTTCTTCTTAAAATGATTGAGTCCTAAAGTATACACTGATATACCATTTTGACTATTAGTTATACCTATATATATCCATAAAAGTATAGGTAATTTTCCAATTTTCAATTCCTTAGCTAAGCATCTATAAGTTTCTTTTTCAATAATCATTGGGCTCATATATACAGCAATAGCCTCTTCTTCTGCTAATATACTGCTTGCTATTTTTGTAAATATTTTATATCTTTCTATATTATTAGTTCCATTAAGTATAGAAATTATAACATGTGATTTATGTTTCGATACTTTTTTCTCTGCATCCTGCCACATCCAATTATCCTTATAGTGACTTTCTATTTCATGATTTGGAATTGGTTCTGGTACAAAACTGCATGCTATAAGCATATTTTCCACATTAAAAGCTATTGTATCCTCTTCTGCTGTATCTTTTATTTCTATTTTCCATTCTTTTTTTAAATTAATTTTTAATTTATTGAAATCATAACTCAAACTCTCTAAAAGAACAAATCCTACAATTATATCAGGAAGTCTTTTTTTCTTTTTTCCCCAAAACAACATTCTAGCTCCTCCGATTATTTCTTTATAGCAAATGTACTTTTAATCATGACATCTGTTATATAGTATACATCAGATTATATTCCAATCTTTTCTTAAAAGCAAATAAAATGTTAAGATTTTTCAACGAATATAGATTCATTTCATCTACTATTTCTAACTTTTAATATTAATTTTTTATTAAATTATTTTTTAAATATATTTCTACAA
>ERZ773144.2777-NODE-2777-length-13121-cov-5.808970_pt1 | contig 13121 bp, 15 predicted proteins | sample MGYA00580849_ERZ773144 | MGnify/ENA primary metagenome ERZ773144 (study PRJEB29015, sample SAMEA2737861) | human gut metagenome | biome: human gut; feature: human-associated habitat; material: faeces | place: China | collected 2012 ...
AAATATAAAAATATAAATTAGCAGAAATCTATAAAATAGATTTCTATTTTTTTATAAAAAATAAGAGAAGCTGCACAAATTAGTTTATCAATCACTAATTTGCAACAGCCCCTTTATTTTAATATTAGTTATATAATGGAAATTTTAAACAAAGTTCTTTTACTTGCTCTCTAATTTCAATTAATTTTTTATCATCATTTATATTATCTACTACCTGAAGGATAAAATTGGCGATTTGTTTCATTTCTTCCTCTTTCATACCTCTAGTAGTCATAGCAGGAGAGCCAATTCTTATACCACTTGTAACCATAGGTTTTTCAGTATCATATGGAATCCCATTTTTATTAACTGTAATTCCAGCTTTACCTAAAGCTTTTTCTACTTGAGCACCAGTAAGATTTTTGTTAGCTTTTACATCTATAAGAACCATATGATTATCAGTTCCTCCGCTTACTACTCTCAATCCACCAGCATTTAAAACTTCAGCTAGTACTTTAGCATTTTTAACAACCTGTTTTTGATATTCTTTAAACTCAGGTTCAAGAGCCTGTTTAAATGCAACAGCTTTTGCGGCTATTATATGCATTAGTGGGCCACCTTGTATTCCAGGGAATATAGCTTTGTCTATTTTTTTAGCTATCTCTTCATCATTAGTCATTATTACTCCGCCACGAGGACCTCTTAATGTCTTGTGAGTAGTTGTAGTAACAACATGAGCATAAGGAATAGGACTAGGATGTTCCCCAGCAGCAACTAAACCAGCTATATGAGCCATATCCACCATAAGTATAGCATCAATTTTATCAGCTATTTCTCTAAATTTTTTAAAGTCTATTGTTCTAGAATATGCACTTGCTCCAGCAACAATAAGTTTTGGTTTAATTTCCAGTGCAAGTTTTTCAACTTCATCATAGTCTATATATTCATCATCTTTTTTTACGCTATAAGAATAGACATTATAATCTTTTCCAGAGAAATTTACATTTTTACCATGAGTTAAATGTCCACCATGATCTAATTTCATTCCTAAGATAGTATCTCCTATATTTAAAAGAGCCTTATATACTCCCATATTGGCTTGAGAGCCAGAGTGAGGCTGTACATTAACAAATTTTACATCAAAAAGTTTTTTTGCTCTTTCAATTGCTAACTTTTCAGCTATATCTACGCATTCACATCCACCATAGTATCTTTTGTCAGGGTAACCTTCAGCATATTTATTAGTCATTACGCTTCCAGCTGCTTCTAATATCGATTCTGATACAAAGTTTTCCGAAGCGATAAGTTCTATTCCTTCATTTTGTCTTTTTTTCTCGGCTTCTATGGCATCATAGATCTCTTTGTCATCAATAAAAAGTTTTTCTAAATCTTTCATTGGTTCCCCTCCTCAATTAAAAATAAGTTATTTTTATAATATAACATAAAAATAATTTTTTATCAAAATTAAAATAGAAAATTTATTTAAATTTTAAAATAAATTATGATATCTGAATTAATTGTAATATAATGATTTAGAATATATAAGTTTTATGTTTTTATAGGAGGAGAATTGAAAATAGAGAAAATATGCATTCTTACAGAGGAACAGAAAAATGGTATTATTAATCTTCAAAAAATTTGTAATGAATTTGAAAATCTTAAAGCAGAAGTTTTTTTATCTAATGAAATAAACTTTGATAAAGAAATTCCCTGTTTTTTTCTTGGATATGAAAAAGAGGAGTTAGTAGCTTTTTTAACTGTTTTTCTGCCAACAAAAGAAGAAGGAGAAATATCAGCTTTTACTCATCCTAAGTATAGAAAAGAAAGGAGATTCAAAAAACTTTTTGAGGAGTCTGTTGAAATTTTAAGAAAAAATGATATATCTAAAATATTATTTGTAACTGAGCCCGAAAGTGAAAGTTCTAAAGAAGTTCTTAAAAAAGTTGGTGAAATAAGATTGATAAGATCAGAATATACAATGAGTTATTCAAAAGAAAAATTTCAGGAAAGGAATGACGAAAAGAAATTAAACTTTGAAATAGTTACTGAAAAAAATAAAAAAATATATTCTCAAATGACAGAAGAGATATTTGAAATGCCAGAAGGAACAAGTATAAATTTTGTAGAAAATGCAATAAAATCAATTGATAGAGATGCCTATATAGGATATCTGGATGAAGAAAATGTAGGTATTTTTAATATGAATTATACTGAAGATGGAGTTTTTTTATATGGGCTTGGGATAAGAAATTCTTTTAAAAGAAAAGGATATGGAGAAGAAATAATGAATTTTGCTTTGAAAAAAGCATTTGAAAAAGGAAAGAGAGCTATTCTTGATGTAGATTCAGATAATATGCCTGCTTATAATTTATATAAAAAATTAGGTTTTGAAATAGAATTTCAAGCAGACTACTATGAATACTTTATCTAAAATAAAAAGTATGCAAATATAGAATTAAAAAAAGGATTAACATTAATTCATATTCTTCATAAAATCTTTTAAAGTTCTATTTTTATAGAAAATAAGATAATAAGAATTTTATATTTAAATAAAAAAGCCATAGCTTATAGCCATGGTTTTTTAGTAGTGTAAATAATAAATTAATTTATTATATTGCTGAAATAAAAAAGTTTTTTTAAAATTAAAAACTTTTACATATCCATCCGATATATGTGTATTGTAAAAGTTAAAAGTAATATTAAAAGTCCTCCTGCAAGGAAAAATAAAAAAAAATACCATATCATTTGAAATATTAAACCTATAATTGTAAATATTGTTTCCATAGTATCATTCCAAAATATAAATAAAACAACACCAAATATTATAAGACCAGTAAATATTATTAATGCTATTTGAAAATCAGACATATAAATACCTCATTTTATAACTAATAATCCATGTATACGAAACCACCACCAAGGGTAGTTGATTTAAGCCATAAAGCAAGATCTACTTTTTTTTCAATGCTTTCGTCGTATATAACTGCCTGTAAAATATTATTTTCTGTATCATAGTCAATGGATGTAAGAATTACCCAATGCCATCTATCAAGAGTTGTTTCTTCTCCACTGCATAGATTTAAAAATGCTATAGGTCTGTCATTTGAAAGAGCTTTCAGAAGAAATGATAAAAGAACTTCAAAAGAAGGTTTATCCTCATTAGGCTCAGGAACATCAAGAGTATGTAAATTAACTGTCATATTTTTTTCTTTTAAATAAGTTTTAAATTTTTCACAGAATATTTCAGTAGTTGGTATTCCTCTATTTCCAGGGGTAACAAATTTCCATAATTCGTTCATTAAAGAGAGCATAGAACTTTTTATACATGGAAGCTTTTCTGGACTTTCTTTGATATATCTGTAATAGTGTGTAAGCATTGCTGCTGTAGTAGGACCACATCCTGCACGACGTTGTATTTCTTCCAGATACCACTCCTGGTCACATCCAAAAAATACCTTGTCTGCTGTATCATCTTTGATTTTAAATAAATCAAGATTTTTAATTTGTGATGTATAAAGCACAATAACACCCCCTATAGTTACTTTTTACTTTTGAGGTATTTTAATATCTCAGTGTTTTAAGTTTGTATATAATCAAAATAAAAAATACCTTTCAGAGCATAAAAAAATAGCTGCTGAATGACATCTAGATATATGATAACATTTGACAGCTATTAAATCAACAGAAAGAATTTTATAAATAAGAGAAGAAATTTTTTTCTTCTTTATTATTTTAAATTTGCAATATCTTTTGTATCAATTATCATTGTAACAGGCCCATCATTAAGAAGTTCCACTTTCATATCTGCACCAAATTCTCCACATTCAGTTTTTATTCCAAAACTTTTGCATTTTTCTAAAAATTTTTTATATAATGGCTCAGCAAGGTCTGGTCTGGCAGCTTCTGTGAATCCTGGACGACGTCCTTTGATGCAATTACCATAAAGAGTAAATTGAGATATAACCAGAAGCTCTCCTTTTATATCTTCCAGTCCCAAATTCATCTTTCCTTCTGCATCTTCAAATATTCTAAGATCTTTTACTTTAGAAGCCATCCAATTTACTTCTTTTTCTGTATCTGTATGTGTCACACCAAGAAGCACAAGAAGACCATTTCCTATCTTACCCAAAATTTTTCCATCTACAGTGACACTTGAATGTTTTACTCTTTGAATAACTGCTCTCATATTTCCACCTCTAAATAATTTATATTCTAGTTAATTCTATTATAAATTTCTGACTTTTGCAAGAAGTAAAAATTGATAGATTAAATGATTTGAACCAAATAAGAATTTGGAAAAACGATAAATAAATGATATAATTGTTAGGATAAAACATATTATTTTATAGACTATATTTTTGTGTCAAAAGGAGTTAGGATATGGAAAGAGAAATAGTTTTAACAGAGTTTGCAAGAGTGATAAATTCAGATAGATACCAATACACAGAAAGTGATATTTTCTTGATGGAGCATATGGAGGGAAAAGAAGCTGTTTTTGATGTGTTTTTCAGAAAAACAGAAGATGGAGGATTTGCTGTAGTTTCTGGAGTACAGGAAGTGATTAATCTTATAGAAATTTTGAACAGTACAAGTGAAGAAGAAAAAAGAATGTATTTTTCAAAACTTATCCATGAAGAACAGTTAGTTGAATATCTTTCAAAAATAAAATTTACTGGAGATATCTATGCTATGAGAGATGGAGAAATAGCATATCCAAATGAGCCTGTTATTACTGTGAAAGCTCCATTAATAGAAGCAAAAATATTAGAAACACCTATATTAAATATAATGAATATGCAGATGGCAATAGCTACAAAAGCTTCAAGAGTTACAAGAGCAGCTTATCCTGTTCAGGTTTCATCTTTTGGAAGCAGAAGAGCTCATGGATTTGACAGTGCAGTAGCTGGCAATAAAGCTGCTATCATAGGAGGATGTACAAGTCATTCAAACCTTATGACTGAATACAAATATGGAGTGCCAAGCATAGGAACTATGGCTCATTCATATATTCAGACTTTTGGAGTAGGAAGTCATGCTGAAAGAATAGCATTTGATACATTTATAAAACATAGAAGAAATAGAAAATCAAATACACTCATTCTTCTTATTGATACATATAATACAATTGGAATAGGAATAAGAAATGCAATTGATTCATTCAAAGCTTGTGGAATAGATGATAATTATCCTGGAGTATATGGAATAAGAATAGATTCAGGGGACCTTGCTTATCTTTCTAAAAAATGCAGAGCTATGTTGGATGAGGCAGGACTTACAAAGGCAAAAATATTCCTTACTAACTCATTGAATGAAGAACTTATCAGATCATTGAGAGAACAGGGAGTATGTGCAGATACATATGGAGTAGGAGATGAAATTGCTGTAAGTAAATCTAATCCTTGCTTTGGAGGAGTATATAAAATAGTTGAAATAGACAATGAACCAGTAATAAAATTATCAGAGGACATTATAAAAATATCCAATCCTGGATTTAAGGAAGTATATAGAATATATGACAAAGATGGATTAGCTTATGCTGATTTAGTAACTCTTGTAAAGAATGACAGTGATAAAGAAAAATTAATAAATGGGAAAGATATTACTATCAGAGATGAGAAGTATGATTTTAAATTCAGTGATTTAAAAGAGGGCGCATATAGTGTAAAAAAACTTACTAGAACATATGTAAAAGATGGAGAAGTTATTGCAGATGAATATGAAAAATTATTTGATGTATTAGGTTCTCAAAAATATTATCTGGAAAGTTTAGAGAAAATATCAGCAGAAAGAAAGAGATTGGAAAACCCTCATAAATATAAAGTGGATCTTTCTGAAAATTTAATAAAATTAAAATATGATATGATAAAAACTATACAATCTGAAATATTAAAAGATGACTCTCGTAAAAAATAAGAGAGTCATCATATAAAATCTATTTTTTTAAAGCTGTCACTAATAAACGAGCAGTAGAAAGATTAGTAGCAATAGGGATTTTATGCACATCGGCCAGTCTGATAAGAGCAGAAATATCAGGTTCATGAGGTTGGGCAGTAAGAGGATCTCTTAAAAAGAATACGGCTTTGATTTTGTTGAGAGCAATATCAGCTCCAATCTGTTGATCTCCGCCTATTGGTCCAGATTGATATCTATGGATATTTAGTCCAGTTGCTTCAGCTATTCTTTTCCCAGTTGTTCCAGTAGCTACTAATTCAAAATCTTTAAAGAAATCAAGATTTTCTTTTACAAAAGTAACTATTTCATCTTTCATGTTGTCATGAGCTATAAGAGCGATTCTTTCCATTATTATAGTTCCTCCCTTGGAAATTAATTGATATAGTTATTATATAATAATTCTGTGAGAAATTACTAGTAATTTCAAAATAAAAAAGGGTGATAGTGTGGAATTTAGTAAAATAAGATATATAGAGAGAAAAACAGGAGAGATTCTTGTGGAAAAAGTGCCAGGAGAAAAGTATTTGAAATTTTTATATTATAACCCTCTTGGAGAACTTCCTTTAAATATGATAGTAAGAAAAAAGTTTCTTACAGAATATTATGGAAAAAAAATGGACAGCAGAGAATCTTGTAAGAAAATACCATCTTTTATAGAAGAAGCTGAAATAAATATAGAGGAAGCGAAAAAGTCTGTAGAGGAATTTACTTCATTTAATGATTTTTTTTATAGAGAATTAAAAGATGGAAGAAGACCAATTAATCAGGATGAGGATATACTTGTTTCACCAGCAGATGGAAAAATAATAGTATTTAAAAATTTAAGTGATAAAGATAAATTTTTTATAAAAGGGGATAAATTTACTCTGGAAGAATTTTTTGGAAGTAAAGAATTAGCTCAGAAATATGAAGGAGGAGTTTTTCTTATAGTAAGATTAGCTCCAGTAGATTATCACAGGTTTCATTTCCCTTCTGATGGAAAAATAAGTAAAAGTCAATTAATAGATGGATACTATTATTCAGTTTCTACTCATGCTGTTAAGAAAAACTTTAGAATATTCTGTGAAAATAAAAGAGAGTATTCTATTCTAAGTACAGAAAAATTTGGCGATATAGCAATGTTTGAAGTTGGAGCTACTATGGTAGGAGGAATCAAGCAAACTTATACACCAGGCTCATTTGTAAAAAAGGGTGAAGAAAAGGGATATTTCTTTTTTGGAGGATCTACTTGTGTACTAGTTTTTGAAAAAGATAAAATAGAGATAGATAAAGATTTAATTGAAAATACTAAAAAAGGAATTGAAACAAAAGTATATATGGGAGAAAGAATAGGAATTACCCATAAAAGATAAGGAGAAATATGAAGAGAAAGGCAAAATATTTTAAAATAGGAGATTTGATTATATATTCCTTTCTTCTGTTTTTCTTTATTACTTTAGGAATAAATATTACAAAATTATCCCAAGAAAAAGCTTCTAAGGTAGAAATATATGTAGATGGAAATCTGCAATATGTATATCCTCTGCAGGAAGAGGAAAGAGATATTTTTGTTGATACAAACCTTGGAGGAGTAAATGTTAAATTTAAGGATAATATGGTAAGAGTTACAACTTCTAATTCACCATTGAAGCTAAATGTAAAACAAGGCTGGATAAAAGATCCAGGAGAAGTTATAATAGGTGTTCCTGACAGACTTTTAATAAAGATAGTAGGTGATTCAAAAAACAGCAGTAATGGGGATGATTTAGATTTCGTAATAAGGTAGGCGAGAATAGTGGAAAAGAAATGGACTTTTTTAAAATTTTTAGGAGCTGGGATAATACTTATACTAATACAAAGCTTTTTTCAGAAATATGATGCTTTTAAAGATATATACAGTACTTATATTGGCTATCTTATACCAATGATATACGCATTATTTATATCTATATTCTTAGAACCTCTAGTGAGTAAATTAGAGAATAGATTTAAACTTAAACGATGGGTATCTGTATCTATAGTCATTGTGTTAGTAATAATAGGAGTTGCAGGGTTTGTTGGACTTATACTGCCACAGTTGGGAAAAAGTTTTAAAGAATTGTATAATAAGCTTCCTCATATGCAAGAACAGTTAGGTAATCTTATAAAAAGAGTTCTTGATTTTCTTAAAGAAAAAGAATTGCTGATAATTGGAGAAAAACAGATAGAAGATAATATAATTAGTCTACTAAAAAGAAACATAGGAAATTTACAGGAATTTGGTATATCAGTTCTTTTAAATATTATGTGGTGGACTGTTGCACTTAGTAAATTTTTTATAGGTTTTTTTCTTGCAGTATTTATATTATTAGATAAAGAGTATTTCATTAAATTTTTAAATAATATCCTTACAATAATTTTGGGAAAAGAAAAAGGAATGTATATGAGTGATTTTTTTAATCAGTCAAGAAATGTTCTTTTAAATTATGTATGGGGAAGGATAATAGCTTCTGCTTTTGTTGGAGCTGTGACTTTTATTGTATTATTTTTTACGGGAGTTCCATATGCCTTATTGAGTTCTTTGATGATAGGGATAGGAAATATGATACCATATGTAGGATCTATTATTGCAGGGGCTATTGCTATATTTTTGGTAATTTTAGCAGAACCTTCAAAAATAATATATCTTTTTATTGCAATGATGGTAGGACAAGCAGTAGATGGATGGATTGTAGGACCAAGAATTGTAAGTGAAACAGTTGGAATGAGTACATTCTGGGTAATAGTAGCAGTACTTATTGGAGGAAGTCTTATGGGGCCAGTAGGAATGTTTTTTGGAGTACCAGCTTTTGGAATAATAAAACTTATCTATGAAATACAGTTAAAAAAAACTAATAACAATAGCAGTAAAATTATTAAAAATAAAAAGGAGAAAAAATGGAAAAAATAACTTTGATAGCTTCAAGTACTATGGGGCTTGAAAGTGTTGTAAAAGATGAATGTGTAGAGCTTGGATTTGAAAATGTGAGAGCATTTAATGGAAGAGTAGAATTTGATGGGACTGTAAAAGATATAGTTAAGGCAAATATACATTTAAGATGTGCAGATAGAGTATTTATAAAGATGGGAGAATTTAAGGCAGTTACTTTTGAAGATCTTTTTAGAAATATGAAAAAAATAGAATGGGCTGATTATATTCCTGAAAATGGGGAATTTCCTATAAGCTGGGTAAGCTCTGTAAAATCTAAACTTTTTTCAAAATCAGATATACAGAAAATAGCTAAAAAAGCTATGGTAGAAAAAATGAAAGAAAGATATAAAAAAGATTATTTTTATGAAGATGGAGCTTTATATGCAATTAAGATACAAGCTCATAATGATATTTTTATAGTAATGATGGATACAAGCGGAGATGGATTACATAAAAGAGGATATAGAGCTATAAAAAATGAAGCTCCTATAAAAGAAACTATGGCAGCAGCTCTTGTAAAATTATCAAGATGGGCAGGAGGAGAAAGGCCTTTACTAGATCCTATGTGTGGAACAGGAACTATACTGATAGAAGCAGCTATGATAGCCAGAAATATAGCACCTGGAGCCAATAGAAATTTTGCTTCTGAAGGATGGGATATTATTCCTGAAAGTGAATGGATAGAAGTAAGAGATGAAGCTTTCTCAAATGAAGATTATGAAAAAAAAGTACAAATATACGGTTCAGATATAGATCTTGAAACTATTGAGATTGCTAAAGAAAATATAAAAAAAGCTGGAGTAGAAGATGATATAATATTGGAATGTAAAAATTTCCTTGATATTGAAATGGAAGCTAGACAAGGGTGTTTGATAACAAATCCTCCATATGGAGACAGACTTCTTGATGAAAAAGCAGTTGAAAGACTGTATGGTCTTCTTGGAGATATTTGCAGAATGAGAATACCAAAATGGTCTTATTATATAATTACTTCATATGAAGAATTTGAAAAATGTTTTGGTGGAAAAGCTAGTAAAAATAGAAAATTATACAATGGTGGAATAAAATGCTATTATTATCAATATTATGGAGAAAGTAATGGAAAAAATGGTAAAAAATAATGAAATCTTAAAATTTTCTATAGAAGTAATTTTACAGGTTTTTAAATCTATAAATAAAAAAATAGATGAAATGAAAGAGATAGGGGACATTTCAGGAATAGAAATACTGAAAAAAGATGTTATACCAAAATATGAAAAACTTTATGGTGGTTTGACAGGAGAAGCTGTTGAAAAGTTCGATGAAGAACAGCTTTCTGTTATTAAAAAATATATTGAAGATATAATGAAAGAAAATAAGTTCAGTGAGGAATATATAAAAAATCAGATAGAATTAAGAGAAAAATTAAAGGGAGATTCTGGAGCTGAAATAGTAAAAAGATTTTTTCAATATGAAAAGAAAGAACTTGAAAAAATTAAATATGATCTTCTGGACAGAGCTGATAAAGTATTGGAAGATGAAGAAAAACTCTCTATGGAAATGAAGAATGCAATACAGGAAGAGGAGCAGATTGAATATATTTATAAACTTCAACCTGTAAGAGCTGAATTCAGAAAAATAGAAGAAAAAATAATAAAAGTTCAAGAAAAACTTGATGTATTGAATAAAAGATTAGAGTCAGAGTGGCCATATGAAATATATGGAACTATATCAAAAGAAGAAATGCTGGAAACTTATAATAAAATTATGAAAAAATAATTATGATTTCTAGAAAAGTATGATAGAATTATGGAGGAGAAAATGAAAATGGTAAAAATAGTAATATTACTATTAATAATCGCAGGAGGTTTTTTTTATCATTCAAGAAAAAGTCGTTCGGCTGATTTAAATATTAAGGAGGGAACAAAGGTGGAAAATATAGTTTTAAATGCTAAAATAAAAACTTCAAAAGGTGAAATAAATTTAAAATTATTTCCAGAAGCTACACCTGTAACAGTAACAAATTTTGTACATTTAGCAAGAAAAGGATATTATGATGGATTAAAGTTTCATAGAGTAATAGCAGATTTTATGATTCAAGGTGGAGATCCTACAGGAACTGGAGCAGGGGGACCTGGATATCAATTTGGAGATGAATTTATTGAAGAGCTTACATTTAATGTACCAGGTAAGTTAGCAATGGCTAATGCAGGACCAGGAACAAATGGTTCTCAATTCTTTATAACTCATGTACCAACTGAATGGCTTAATTATAAACATACTATTTTTGGAGAAGTAGTTTCTGATACTGATCAAGCTGTAGTTAATAAAGTAGAACAGGGGGATATAATTGAAACAATAGAAATTACTGGGGATGTGGATAAATTTTTAGAAGCTAATAAAGAAATGACAGAAAAAATGGATGAAATATTAGCTCAAACAATGCCTGATTTAAAAAAATAATAGAAATAAGAATAAAAGTCAACTGCCAGCTGCGTTATCTAAACCAGTGGTTGGTTGACTTTTTTTTAATTTAAAAGTAATATAAAATTAAGAATTTATTGGGGTAATATGATGAAAAAACTTTTAAATTTAAAGATAAAAAATCAGATAAGTTTTAGTGGACAAATTATAGTGGAAAAGATTTTGCTGTAAATTATGGAAAGAATGGAGATGAGCATTCAAATATAATAGATGAGATGGAAAATGATATGGCAAAATTTGAAAATTAAGGAGGAAAATATGGAATTAGAAAAATTATTTAAAGAAATGGAAAAAAATACAATTCTTATAAATTTTGAAAAGAAAATGGAAAGTGAGCTTCCAATAGGAGTTTCAAAATTTGGAGGAAGACCAGATTTACCAGAAGACTTTGAATGGTTTTATTATGAGGGGAAGGGATACAAAGGAAAAGTAGAAAATAGACCATTAAGTTTTTTAGTTCAGATTAATTGTAAAGAGATAAAAGAATATGATAAGGAAAATCAGCTCCCTGATAGTGGGATGTTGTACTTTTTTTATGAAATGGAAACTATGACTTGGGGATTTTCTCCAGAAGATAGAGGAAGTGCAAAAGTATTTTATTATAATGGTGATATTTCTAAATTAAAAAAGAGAGAATTTCCAAAAGAATTAGATAAAGATTATAAAATGCCAGAAAAAAGAATAGTATTTAGTAATAGAAAAGATGTTCCATCTTATGAAGAATTTGATGAAATATTAAATGATATGGGATATGAAGATATTGATGATGAATTTTATGATGAGTATGAAGAAAAACTTGTGAAATATATTGAAAATGACAGCAATACTATAAGCAAATTTTTAGGGTATGCAGATACTATACAGGGTGATATGAAATTAGAATGTGAAGAGGTTACAAATGGGATTTCATGTGGAAAACCTCATGAACTAGAAAAGTCTATGAAAGAAAAAATGAATAAAGGCAGTAAAGAATGGCAGCTTTTATTCCAGTTGGATACAGTAGAAGATGATGATTTTGAACTGATGTTTGGAGATTGTGGAAGAATATATTACTTTATAAAAAAAGATGAGCTAAAAAAGAAAAATTTTGATAGTTCCTGGCTCATCTTACAATGTTATTAATTTTATTTTTCTTCTTCCAGATGAATTTTTTCTATACGATTATCAGGAATTATCCACAATACAGCAGTAAAAGCATAAAAAAATAAAGAGATTGCTGGAAGGAAAAATGCTGAAATTATTCCTATAAGATATAAAAAAGGAGAAATTTTTCCTTTTATATCATTTCCAATAGCTTTTCTTAATTTTGAATTTTTACCTTGTGATTTTATGAGTAAATGAATTAAAATGAAATATGCTATTGAACAGGCTAAAAGAATTCCGCCATATATCATAGCAGAGATTCCTGAGAAGTTTGTTTCACCCATCCAGCTTGTTGTAAATGGTATAAGAGAAAGCCAGAAGAGCAGGTGAGTATTTGCCCATAGTATTTTTCCATTTATTTTATTGACAGCAGAGAAGGTGTGATGGTGATTGTTCCAGTATATACCAACATAAAGAAAACTTAAGATATAGCTGAAAAATTTTGGAAATAAATTGGAAAGCTCAGAAATATCAGCCTTATGAGGAGCTTTTAGTTCCAATACCATTATTGTTATAATAATGGCTATTACTCCATCACTAAATGCTTCTATTCTATTTTTTTCAAACATAATATAATCTCCTTTTTAAATATCTTTTAATCATTATATAAAAAAAAAGGGGCTGTTGCAAATTAGTGATTGATAAACTAATTTGT
>ERZ773144.2778-NODE-2778-length-13116-cov-3.378761_pt1 | contig 13116 bp, 10 predicted proteins | sample MGYA00580849_ERZ773144 | MGnify/ENA primary metagenome ERZ773144 (study PRJEB29015, sample SAMEA2737861) | human gut metagenome | biome: human gut; feature: human-associated habitat; material: faeces | place: China | collected 2012 ...
TTCGGCATCCGGATATTTCTCCTTCGCGTATCGGGCTGCATAGACCATCGGGCTCCGGGTTTCCGAAACATAGGGTTTCAGCATCGGAGCATGCTTGTCCACCCAACCGGTATAAGCCGGGCAACAAGAGGTGGTCATAAAAGCTTGGCCTTCCTGCATTTTTTCTTCCAATTCTTTGGCTTCGTTTGCAGCTGTGATTTCGGCACCGAGAGCAACTTCGATCACATCGTCGAAACCGATTTGTTTGATCGCTGCCAGTACTTGCCCCGGAGTGGCATTGAACTGTCCATAGATAGCAGGAGCAGGGATAGCTACGATTTTTTTCTTCGGATTACTAATACTTTTGTGTATATCGATGATTTTCGACCGTTCCATGATAGCTCCATAGGGACAGGCTTGCATACATTTTCCGCAATAGATACACTTTTCTTTATCGATATGTTCTACGCCTTCGGCATCTTTACTGATCGCTTTTACGGGACAAACGTCTTCGCAAGGAACAGGCGTGTATACAATAGCATGATAGGGGCAAACTTTCTGGCATAATCCGCAGCTGACACAATCCTCACTGCTGATACTGGCTTTGCCGCCGATAAACGAAATCGCAGCTTTGGGGCAGTTCATCACACAAGGCCGGCCTTCACATCCCCGGCAAAGGTTTGTGACGGCATATTGTGATTGGATACAGGCACTACAAGCTTCGTGGACAACAGAAAGAATATTTTCCTTCATATTTTTATTAGCCATCGCCATGCGGGCGAAATCGGAGAGATGAATCAGGTCGATCTCTTCGTCTGTAATTTCAAAGCCCAGAATCGAGATAATCTTGTGTTTGAGGATGTAACGGTCTTTGTGGATGCAACACCTCACCGGTCGCTTGTTGCGTGGACGCATTTCGACAGGGAGATATTTCAGACCTGTGATCAGTTCGTCTTTTTTTAATAACTTGACAATCCGGATTAATAACTCCCGTTTGGTGAGCATCGCAAAATTATCGTACAACATGTCTTAATTCTTCTTTTATAATTCGTAATAGGGTTTCTTTACTGACACCGGTTATGATTTCTCCGTTCAGCTCTGCAAAAGGAGGTGTATCTTTGCCGTTACACCGTTGCAGACAAGGAGAAAAGGTGATTTCAATGCCTTGTTTTTCTTCTTCAGACAACAATTCTTCTATTTCCATTAATTGGGCTCCGCCCATGACATAACACATGGTTCCTGCACATAATCTCAGTTTGATTTTGTCCATAGGATTCAAATTTAAAATTTCTTTCCTGTTAATGTGTAGTCTTTGATGTGTGTCATTTTGAGGGGTCAAAGATAGGTAATTTCTACATCTTTCAGGAATTTCGTTTCTAATAAATATTTAATTTTTTTTACCACATTACGCCGGATTTCCAGTTCTACGGGTAGGTTGGGATCCTGATGTGCCACATTGATCCGGGTACCGACGATAAAGGTGATTTTATCACTGTTTTGTATCAGATTAACCAGGTCGTTGGCCGGACCCTGTGATTTTTCGGGGATCCCTTGGGTTAAAAGCCGCTCCACCTTACTTAAGGTCAGAATCCCTTCCGTGATCAGGTCGATTCCTTCCATATAGGAGAGTGGGGGGAGCTCTTTATCGGTGATATCCATACTGACCTGCAGGGGGAGTTGAAGTTCCCTTGAAATAATCGTGGCTGTCGTTCCTCCGCAGAGTACTTTTTTACCTTTGAAATCCCTGACTTTTTCTGCCAGATACCGGTCTTTTTTTTCATCGTAAGGCGGGCCGGTACAGATGAGCAGATTGCGCGGCGTTCGCCGGTAAATGACACAACAGCTGGTGTCGTCCAGCAAACGATAGTTATCGTTGCGTTCGGCCCTTAAAACGATCTTGCGGGCTAATTCTTTCGCCGATATACCGGGGTACTGGCTTAAGGTTTCTGCAATGTAGATACCGACTCCTTCGTCCCAACCGAAAGGCATATTACTGCTACCCATTCCCGATTGGCTGACTCCGTCGGAAAAACAAATCAGGCGGTCTTCTTTTTCCAGCTTGAACTCCGATATCCACAGAAAGGTATTTTCCAGATCTTCCCGTTCGATCGGGATCTTTTTTTTCCGGATTTCCACTGCCTGTCCGCGACGAAACAGATAGACCGCCGGGCTTTCGTATTCCACGATCCGGGTATTCCCGAAACAATCGATGTCGAAGATACAAAAGGTGGAATAACTGATTTTACGGACCATATCCTTAGGCAGGGTATGGATAATCGAGAGAGCGGTTTGGAGGATACTTTCGTTCATGGCTGTGTAATTCATGGCCATAGTAGCGGTCATCGCCGATAAAACACTGGCTTTGATACCACTCCCTAAACCGTCCGATAATACACTGATGATCCGGTCTTCCTCTTTTAACTTCTGGGACATGTAACTGTCTCCACAGACGATATTGCCTGCTTTATTTTTTTGGAAACAGTCTACTTCTATAAATATATCCGATTCTTTCATCCTTCCTTTTTTCTTATAAACTCGTTCCCCCATCTTTTTCCCCTCCAACCTTTTTTCTCCCTCCCCTCTTGCTTCTGGCCTTTAGCTTTTTACCTTTTCCCCCGCCTCCATAATCGACCGTAGGGTAGCATCGGTAAAAGCTGCATTTTCACCTAGCAGGCAAGCCACTTCCTGTACTGTAGCCATATATTTGCGTACCACTTCCTGGGTTTTTTCCAGCATCCATTCTTTACGGACATAAGGTTCCCGAAGATCCTGTAAGATTCCGAATACCAGGCGGTGGGGTTGGATATTATAAATAGAGAGCAGCCAGATTTTATCGCCTTCCCGGATTTGCCGTTCCGTGATCTCTTTACCTGTGTTCAATACTGTGCGGAAGAGGTCGGTGAAGCTACAGATTTTGTCCAATTCGACGCCTTGTAATCCGGGCGAAGCTTCGTAGACCATGACGACATCCTCTCCCAGCAGGTCGGCACAACAGCTGTTCATATCGGAGATTTTCAGATCATTATCGACCAGTAATACGCCTGCCGGTATTTTTTGTAACAAGACGGTCGCTTTGTCGTGGGCCACCCGTCGCATATAGGATACGCACATGTTTTCTTCTGCCCGGCCTTCGACCAGGGCTACTGCAAAATCACGGCAGGAGTCATAACCACACCCGCTACAGTTGAGCTCGTCTTCAGGACTGTTTTTACCGACAGCAGATAAGGCTTGCTTGATCTCTTCTTCTGTATGCCGGGCCGTCGAACAGTCGTAAGCCTTGAATGTCGTGGTCAGATCGATATGCCCGAGATCGGGAACGGTACTTTCGGGGTGTGCGGCCCGGTGTTGCTGAATATTGTATCTTTTGATGGCCAGAGAAGTCTGGCTGAGTTTGGCCGGACCATTGATGCAGCCTCCTTTACAGGCCAGCAGTTCCAGAAAAATCGTATCTTTTTCCCGGCGCGTATCCAGGTTCTTGATGACATCTTTGATATTACTCAAATCGGAGAAAGCCATTTTTACAATCTTTTTGCTTTCACCGTCGATACCCGGAAGCATGCCTCCTTCGACAGGGTACAGAGAACCGATTCCGGCCTGCCAGGGGATAAAGTGATCCTCTGCAGCCGGAGTTAATTGTTCGGGATGAATATTTTCTTTTTCAAACCAGTTTTTCAGGTCTTTAAAAGTGATAGCCACTTCCACCAGCTCTTTAAAATGATCCGCTTCCAGTTTCTTACAGATACATGGGCCTGCAAAGATGACTTTTAAATCGTTTCCGTAATAGTCTTTTAAAATTCTGGCATGAGCTAACATAGGAGAGAGCATCGGCGTGATGGCCGGAGTATGCTCGGCGGAGTATTTCCGGATGTATTCGACCACTACCGGACAGGCGGAAGAGATATACACTCCCGGTTGCGATTGTTGTAGATAATCCGATACCCGTGAAGAGACCAATTCTGCACCGATCGCAGTCTCGGATACTCCTGAAAAACCAAGTTTGCGGATGGCTGCGATAAGTTGTCCGATGGATAAATCTTCGAATTCACAGGCCCAGGAGGGGGCGAGGGATAAGATTACCCGGGGATAATTCTGCAAGATAAGACGGGTACGGCTGACCCCGTCCCGGATCTTTTTTGCACCGGTAGGGCAAACTTGGGTACAGTGGCCACAGTAGATACATCGTTCTTCTATGATGTAGGCCTTATTGTCTTCGATCTGAATCGCTTTTACCGGACATTCACGGACACATTTATAACAGTCCTGACAATTTTCCGGTTCGGTATAGATCGGTTTTAAATCCATAGATCTGTTCATAGTTGCTGGGTAAACTGTGTTATGGGTGAGGTTGCCTTTCGCCTGTTATTATTTTATCGGAAATTCTTCCTGAAGTATTTTGTATAAACCCGAGAGATTGACCTCTTTGTAGACTTTCTCGTCGATTCGGAGGATCGGGCCGCTACTGCATAATTCTTCGCACAGATGACCGGAGAATGAAATCTCGGCTTCCAGGTGATTTTCTGCTATGTATTTCTTGATTACTTCGAGATGGACATTGTTTCCCCGGGAATAACACGAACTGCCCAAACATATTTTAATTTGACGCATAGGACATTTTTAGGCAAATATAGTGAAAGGCGAGAGCAAAAACAACAAACTGGTTTGATTGATTTTGCCGAGCCGCATCCTGTATTATACCAATAAAGTACAAAAAAAACGCCTTTTGCAAGGCGTTTTCTTATGAGAGTGAGAACTGTTTATTTCTTCACGACAGTCGTTTCTTTTTTACCGAATCTCTTTCTGAATTCGTAAGCTAACGGTGTGGCCACGAACAGAGAAGAATAGGTTCCTACGATGATACCGATCAACAGAGCGAATACGAAACCTTTGATAGAAGTACCACCGAAGATGAAGATCGCTAACAATACCACTAAGGTCGACAAAGAAGTACTGAACGTACGGCGTAATGTAGAGTTCAATGCAGCGTCGGTTACTTCCAGATCGTCGCGTTTCGGGTACAGATGATGGTATTCACGGATACGGTCGAATACAACCACCGTGTCGTTGATCGAATAACCCACTACGGTCAGGATGGCTGCAATAAAGGCCTGGTCGATCTCCAGAGAGAAAGGCAGGAATCCGGCCAACAGGGAGAACAAACCTAATACGACAATGGTATTGTGAGCCAATCCGAGGACGGCACCGGCACCATATTGCCATTTGCTGAACCGTACCATAATGTAAACGAAGATCACTAATAAGGCGAAGATTACCGACCAGATTGCAGCCCGGGTGACATCTTCCGCCACTGCCGGTCCCACTTTCTGCGACATTTGACGATAGTCGCTCAGGAATACTTCTTTGCTGGTACCGTCGGGTAAGTAGCTTTTCAACCCTTCATACAATAAGGCCTCTACTTCGTCGTCAGCTTCCGTTCCTTCGTCTTCGATTTTATACTTGGTGGTTATTCTGACCTGATTGTCTCCGCCGAAAGTTTTTACTTCAGGAGCACTTCCATACACAGCAGCCAGACTTTCTGCTACTTTTTCCACTTCTACCGGCTGGTCGAAAGCAACCGTATAAGTTCTACCTCCGACGAAGTCGATGCCTTTATCGAATCCGCGGGTGAACATAGATACCAGACAAACAACGGTGATAATACCGGATACCGTATAACCCACTTTCCGTCTTTCGAGGAATGGGAAGTGTACGTCCCGTAACCAGTTGGCTGTAAATGGAGTGGTAAATCTGACGTTATCATTTTTCTTGGATGCATTGTCGAGAATGATCCGGGTAATGAAGATCGCACAGAACAATGAAGTGAAAATACCGATGATCAATGTGGTTGCGAAACCTTTGATCGGGCCTTCTCCAAAATAGTAAAGGATGAAACCCGTCAATAAGGTTGTTACGTTACCGTCGATGATGGCGGAATAAGCTTGTTTGTAACCTTCTTTGATGGCTAATCTCAACCCTTTACCTGCTCTCAATTCTTCCTGGATACGTTCATAGATCAATACGTTGGCATCGACCGACATTCCCATTGTCAGGACGATACCGGCAATACCCGGCAGGGTCAATACCGCTCCGATAGAAGCAAGTACACCGAATAAGAAGAATAAGTTGGTAAACAAAGCGATGTCTGCTGCCAGACCTGCTCCTTTGCTATAGAAGAACAACATGTATACCAGTACCAAGCAGAAAGCGATCACGAACGACCACATACCGGATTGGATAGATTCGCTACCTAAGGACGGTCCTACGATCTCATCGGCAATGATACGTGCCGGAGCAGGTAATTTACCGGATTTCAGAATGTTGGCTAAGTCCTGGGCTTCTTTTACGTCGAACTGACCGGAAATCTGTGAGCTACCCCCTTTGATTTCATCGTTCACGTTCGGTGAAGAACAAACATAACCATCCAATACGATAGCGATGCTATGGCCCACATTTTCTTTGGTCAGCCGAGCCCAGACTTTAGCTCCTTCTCCATTCATATTCATAGATACCACAGGGCGTCCACTGTTGTGTTCGTATTCCTGACGGGCATCGACGACAGCACCTCCATCCAGGGGAGCTTTTCCGTCACGGGTCGTGATTTTGATTGCATGTAAAGCAATAACTTCTCCATTGGGTTTCATTTCCCAAAGCAGGCGGGCATTACGGGGTAGAGTCGCTTTTACTTGTGGCATAGTCAGGATTTCATTTACCGCTGCCGTATCTTTTACATGAGAATAACCTATTAAAGAACCTGTCGGGATGATCTGGCCGCTTTGACGGTCGATATTGGGTGTCAGAACGGAGAAAAGAGGATTCGCTTTTTTGAAAGCAGCTTCATCGGCCAGCAGATTATTGGTAGAATCTTGTGCTGCGGCCTGAGAGATCAGGCTATTGGCAGTTGTATCCGCTTGGGCTGTTTCCGGTTGTTCTGCCGTTGCATTGGCTGCATTTTCAGTAGTCAGTATCTCTTCAGCTTCAACGATAGTACGGGCTTTTTCATTGGCTGCTTGCAGATAAGGAAAGAAATCTCCGTTATCGAAGGTTTCATAGAACTCCAACGCTGCTGTTCCTTGCAACAATTTTCTTACCCGTTGAGCATCTTTAATACCCGGAAGTTCGATCACGATACGACCGGAGATATCTGCTTTACGGATATTAGGCTGTGCTACACCGAAACGGTCGATACGTGTACGCAGAATATTGAAGGTATTGTCGATTGCTCCTTCGGCTTCCTGACGGATAACGTCTAAAACTTCCTTGTTACTGGCTCCGATTTTGATTTTATCTTTCAGTTCTACGGTTCCGAAAATATTCGGAGAGGCCAGCTGTGCATTCGGGGCAATTCTCTCGAATGCTTCGCCGAACAGGGTCACAAAGTCTTTCGGGCTGGATGTACGCATCTTCACCGCTTCTTGTAAAGCCTGATTGAAAGCTTCATCCTGACTGTAGTTGGCCAGACTGCGGACCACGTCGACCACGTCTACTTCCATGGTTACGTTCATACCTCCACGCAGGTCAAGACCCAGATTTAATTCCAACTCTTTACACTCTTTGTAAGTGTATTGTGCAATTCCCAGGAAATTGTAAACTTCCTTGTTTGCAATAGAATCCAGATAAACTTTTTCCTTTACGGGATCTCCCTGCGCATATTCCCTCGCAACTTTTTCCACCCGATTGGTTTTCCAGGTAAAAGATAACTGGTAAAGACTCACTAACGCTAATGCAATAGTAAGTAATGTGATCGCTCCTTTATTCTGCATTTTACAATAAATTATTATATGACTTAATTTTTACTAATTCTTTAAGCACGATTAATACGCAAAAGTATAATATTTTTTCTAAAAAAACAGATAATTCTGATTTTTAGATGGTAGATTATTAAAAATACATGGTAAATTCCTTTTTCCGGTAATCGATAGCCACCTGATACCTGACACAAAAGTCACACCCCAATAATCCGATAATTTTCCGGTTGAGATGTTTGTCGTACATTTCGTTTACATATTCCAAATCGATAGCAGCCAACGGCATCTCTTTGATCGTACGTTTCCCGATTTTAAATTTAGCTGCTTTTACTAAATGTACGTCGTGGATCTGACCGGTGACGCTACCCGATGTCATCTGAACGTCTGCTTCTTCGGGCAGGTCTTCCGGGAACACCTGTCTGTCGACGACGGTGACCGATGCGCCGGTATCGATAATCATATCTCCTTGTATACCATTGATTTCTACCGGTACGATCAGGTGGTAGCTGTTGTCTTCCAAACCGACTATTTCAACGGCTACTGTCTGAATCCGGCTATTGATATAAGGATGATATGGAGTCGTAAAATGGCAAGCCTTTTTATTTTTTTTCCTCTTCATTTCCCTCTTGCTTGATAGTTGAGGCGCAAAAATAAGAAACCGCCCCGAAAATCAGGACGGTTTCTTTATTTTTAACCTTTAGGCTGTTTTTAGAACATTTTCATGTCGTCCAGTACGGTCATCACCGATTTAACAGCTTTTGCAGAAGTTGCTAACAGTTCCTTTTCCTGATCGTCGAGTTTTACTTCGATGATCTTTTCGATACCGTTTTTACCCAATACAACCGGAACGCCCAGATAGATGTCTTTCATACCATATTCGCCGTTCAGCATAGCGCAAACCGGGAATACCCGTTTCTGATCGCGGATGATCGCTTCGACCATTTGAGCTGCAGCTGCACCCGGAGCATACCAGGCAGAAGTTCCCATCAGTTTAACTAATTCGCCGCCACCGACTTTGGTACGTTCGATGATTGCCTGCAATTTATCGGCGTCGATCAATTCGGTTACAGGAATACCACCTACAGAAGTGTAACGTGGCAGCGGAACCATTGTATCTCCATGTCCACCTAATAACAGTGCCTGAATATCTTTCGGAGATACGTTCAGTGCTTCGGCTAAGAAAGCACGGTAACGGGCAGTATCCAATACACCGGCCATACCGAATACTTTAGATGAATCGACTTTAGCAGCTAAGAAAGCACAATAACACATCACATCCAAGGGGTTGGATACAATGATGATCTTAGCATTCGGAGAATGTTTGATTACATTTTCAGTAACAGATTTTACAATTCCGGCATTGGTTGAAATCAAATCGTCACGGCTCATGCCCGGTTTACGGGGAAGACCGGAAGTAATCACCACTACTTCAGAATTATCAGTCGCTGCATAATCATTGGTTACACCTTTAATACGGGTGTCATACAAATTGATCGGGGCAGTTTGCCACATATCCAGCGATTTCCCTTCGGAAACACCTTCCTTGATATCCAAAAGAACCACTTCGTTTACGATGTCTTTTTCTGCAATGCAGTTTGCGCACGTTGCACCAACGTTACCTGCTCCAACAACTGTTACTTTCATTTCGTAATAATTTTATTGTTATACTTAATCATATATTAGCTTTTTCGGAGTTTTTATTCCGACGTCAAATTTACTCCTTTTTTGATCTAAAGCAAAATATTAGAGAAAAAATTCTTTAATTTTGAGGATAATTTAATTAGGTATACAATAAAATATCCCGCTAACCTTTTCCCTGTAATTTAAAGTTAGGGGTTAAGTTTTGGATACAATGTAGAGTTGCCGGGTTTGGCTGTGATTTTGAATTGAAGTTCCTGGAATTTATTATTATCTTTGCCCCTCAATTACACAAAACAATAAATATTCAACGAATGCCAACCATTTCTCAACGCGGTATAGATATGCCCGCATCTCCTATCCGGAAATTGGTCCCACTGGCTAATCGAGCCAAAGCCAAGGGAACCGTCGTTTACCACCTCAATATCGGTCAGCCGGATTTGGCGACCCCGGAAGTGGCATTACGAGCGGCGCACCATCTGGACCGGGAAGTGCTGGAATACTCTCCCAGTGAAGGCATTCTGAGTTTTAGGAAAAAACTGGTAGAATACTACCACAAATTCAATATAGATGTCTGTACGGACGATATCATCATCACTACCGGAGGATCGGAAGCTGTATTTTTTTCATTTATGGCCTGTCTCGATCCGGGAGATGAGATCATCGTACCCGAACCGGCTTATGCCAATTACATGGCTTTCGCGATTTCCTGCGGAGCAGTGATCAAGACGATTTCTTCTACTATAGACGAGGGCTTCGCTCTCCCTTCGGTAGAAAAATTCGAAGCTTTGATCACGCCGCGTACCAAAGCAATCCTGATTTGTAATCCCAACAATCCGACCGGCTATCTGTATACCCGAAAAGAAATGAACCAGATCCGGGATTTAGTCAGGAAATACGACCTGTTCCTGTTTTCCGACGAAGTATACCGGGAATTTTGTTACACCGGTGCACCCTATATCTCGGCTTTTCACCTCGAAGGTATCGAAAACAACGTCATTCTGGTCGATTCTGTCTCCAAACGCTACAGTGAATGCGGTATCCGGATCGGGGCTCTGATTACTAAAAACAAACAAGTCCGGGAGAATGTGATGAAATGGTGTCAGGCTCGCTTCCTCCTTTGATAGGACAGATCATGGCCGAAGCTTCACTGGATACTCCCGAAGAATATATGCGCGACGTGTATGATGAATATGTCGAACGCCGGAAATTCCTGATCGACGGGCTTAACCGGATCCCTGGCTGTTATTCTCCTATACCTATGGGAGCGTTTTATACAGTGGCCCGTCTTCCGATAGACGATGCCGATAAGTTCTGTGCCTGGTGTCTGGAAGAATTCGATTACGAGGGTCAGACCATCTTTATGGCTCCGGCTTCGGGGTTTTATACTACTCCGGGATTAGGTAAAAACGAAGTCCGCCTGGCTTATGTCTTAAAGAAAGAAGACTTGGCAAAGGCTTTGGGGGGTTTTGGAAAAGCACTGGAAACTTATAATAAAAAAGGTAAAAAGTAAAAGGCTATAAGCTAAAGGCTAAAAGCGGAAGAGGAGGGGGGAGAGGATCGAAGGGAGAAAAGAAAAGGGAAAAGAGGAAAAAAGGAAGTAGGGGGAAGACATATTATAGTAGATAGATCGATGAAGACAACCGACCTGACACAGGGCAGTATTTTTAAAAGCTTGTGGATCATGGCTGTGCCCTTGATCTCGGCCTCTTTTATCCAAATGGCTTATAGCATGACAGATATGTTGTGGCTCGGTCATTTGGGAAGTGATGCTGTCGCTGCAGCCGGAGCTGCCGGTTTTTTTACCTGGCTTTGCAACGCTTTGTCCTTTATGACTAAAATCGGGGCTGAGATTACGGTTTCCCAATCTGTCGGTTCGAAAGATTATCGCCGGGCAGCTCATTATGCCAGTCAGGCCATTACCTTATCGACTACAATCGGATTTATCTATGCCTGTATCATCATCCTGGCAGCCCCTTTACTGATGGGCTTGTTCCGTTTTGAAACCTCTATTTCGACCCAGGCGATCGATTATATGCGTCTGGTCGCTCCCGGGTTATTTTTCCAATTCAATAACAATACGTTCAGCGGTCTTTACAATGGTCAGGGAGATAGCCGGACTCCTTTCCGTACTTCTGCCGTAGGACTTATCGTCAATATTATCCTCGATCCCTTGCTGATTTACGGCATCGGTCCCTTTCCGGCCTGGGGTACCGCAGGGGCTGCCGTTGCCACTGCATTAGCACAATTAGTGGTTTACGGCATCTTTGCACGCCGGATCTTCAGTGACCGGTTTCCGTTAGGGCGTATGCACCTGCTCAACCGATTGAAACAAGATTATGCACGACGTATCATTTTATTGGGTTTGCCGGTCAGTATACAAAATGCCCTCTTTTCCATGTTTTCCTTGACCTTGGCTACCCTAGCCGCACGTTGGGGAGCAGTAGGGGTCGCTGCTCAAAGTATCGGAGCACAGATCGAAGCCATCTCCTGGATGACTGCTGCCGGTTTTTCTACCGCCTTGGCTGCCTTTACCGGACAGAATTACGGCGCCGGGAATTATGAACGTATCCGTAAAGGTTATCGCCTGACATTAGGAATAGCCGGGAGTATCGGTTTGGGAGCCGGAATTCTCTTCTTTGTATTAAACCACGAGATCTTCGGGCTTTTTGTAAACGAACCGGAAGCCATCGAAGCCGGCGGTAATTACCTGAAGATTTTGGCTTTATCACAACTTTTCATGGTAACCGAATCCGTTACTGCCGGAGCATTCAATGGTACCGGACATACGACTCCTCCGGCACTGACCGGGATTATTTTCACCGGAGCACGTATTCCGATGGCCTATTTTCTGACCTCCTTCCCCCAATTAGGGTTGACGGGAATTTGGTGGAGTATCACGATTTCGAGTATTTTGAAAGGCTCTGTTCTTCCACTTTGGTTTCTGCATTTTCAACGCAAGCTAAAATAATTTCAGATTATTGTCTTTCAAATTAGTTCCTTCCAGGAAAAATCCATATGTTTGTCCAGGAAGAAAATTTATGTGTGTGCAACAAGCAGAAAGTTGGTGCTATGTCTTGTAACGAACACATAAATTGCTCTGATTGCCCTTCTTATGGAGGGGATATTAAACAAAATAGTATTCTTTTCCTACTTCAGGGAGAGATCCGGATCGACGGCTTACATTTTCCCCATCTCATCATCCATAATAAACAATTACTTGTGATTCCTGTCGGTATCGAACTCGATATGCGTATCTTAAAAAATTCGGATTGTCTCGTTTATCGTTTGAGTGAACTTCCTGTCTTATGCGAGGAACAATATAAAAAAATGACACTCTCTCAACAGGAAGACACATACGGCAATTTACTGGATACCCTTCCCCCTATTCATGAATTTTCTCTGGGATTGATCCATTATTTAGCAGACGGTATGCCTTGTAAGAAATGTTTTTCTTACTATATCGCTATTATTCCAGTCCATAAATGGCTGCTTTTCTATATCCGGCCCTGAGATTGAAGCAATGGCTTCATTACCAAATGGAAGGATTTAGCTGAAGAAGATAAAAACATATCTAAATAATTCTAGGTTTATTTTTTTCTTTCTATTCCGATTCCGGGTTTTATACCGTCAGACCGGTTCGCCAGGACCGGTCCGTTAAGGCTTTCCTTCTCTGACCGGCGGAACTCCTCACTACGTTCGTCAAACACCACCGGTCGGGCGTTCGGAAACCCTAACCGGACACTCGTTCCTGCTC
>ERZ773144.2788-NODE-2788-length-13077-cov-4.129396_pt1 | contig 13077 bp, 9 predicted proteins | sample MGYA00580849_ERZ773144 | MGnify/ENA primary metagenome ERZ773144 (study PRJEB29015, sample SAMEA2737861) | human gut metagenome | biome: human gut; feature: human-associated habitat; material: faeces | place: China | collected 2012 ...
GGGGGGAGGCCCTGTTCGCCAACCCCCGGAACGCCGCCGCCGGGTCCCTGCGCCAGCTGGATCCCCGGGTGGCCGCCTCCCGCCGCCTGGACATCGCGGTGTTCAACGTCCAGTGGGCGGAGGGGGAGACCTTCCGAACCCATGTGGAGACGCTGGAATATTTGAAGCAGAAGGGCTTTAAAGTGATCCCGCATTACAGCTGCCGCGGCGTGGAGGATGCCATCGGACAGGTCGCCGCTATCGGAGAGGGCCGGGAGGACTTCCCCTTTGACATCGACGGTGCGGTCATCAAGGTCAACGACCTGGCCCAGCGGGAGCTGCTGGGCAGCACCGCGAAATTTCCCCGCTGGGCGGCGGCCTATAAATATCCCCCGGAGGTAAAGTCCTCCCGGGTACTGGACATCGTGATCCAGGTGGGCCGCACCGGGGTGCTCACCCCCCGGGCGGTGCTGGAGCCGGTTCGCCTGGCTGGGACTACCGTTACCAGCGCCACCCTCCACAACCAGGATTTTATTGCGGAGAAGGACGTGCGCATCGGGGACACCGTCCTGGTGCGCAAGGCGGGGGAGATCATCCCCGAGGTCCTCTCTGTGGAACTGGAGAAGCGCCCGGAGGGTGCCGAGCCCTACCGCTTCCCCCAGACCTGCCCGGTGTGCGGCGCGCCGGTGGAGCGGGACGAGGACGGGGCCCACATCCGCTGCACCGGGGCCGAGTGCCCCGCCCAGCTGCTGCGCAACCTGGCCCACTTTGCCAGCCGGGACGCCATGGACATCGACGGGCTGGGCATCGCGGTGGTGGAGAACCTGGTGAACGCGGGTCTGGTGAAAACGCCGGGGGATCTGTACTTCCTGGACGCCGGCAAGGTGGCGGAACTGGACCGCATGGGAAAGCGGTCGGCCCAGAAGCTGCTGGAGGCCATCGAGCGTTCCAAGACCCGGGACCTGTCCCGGCTCCTGTTTGCCTTCGGCATCCGGCAGGTGGGGCAGAAGGCGGGCAAGGTGCTGGCCGCCCGGTTCCGCACCCTGGACGCACTCCAGAGCGCCACGCTGGAGGAGCTGACCGGGGTGGACGACATCGGGGCCATTACCGCCCAGAGCCTTCTGGACTGGTTTGCCAGCCCCCAGAGCCAGCACCTCATTGGCCGTCTGCGGGAGGCCGGTGTGAACATGGAGGCGGAGGAGCAGGGGAGCGACCAGCGCTTTGCCGGCATGACCTTCGTCCTCACCGGGTCCCTGGAGCGGTTCACCCGGGACGAGGCCTCCAAAATGATCGAGGACCGGGGGGGGAAGGCATCCTCCTCTGTGTCCAAAAAGACATCCTATGTGGTGGCAGGGGCGGCTGCGGGCTCCAAGCTGCGCAAGGCCCAGGATCTGGGGGTGCCTGTGCTCACCGAGGAGGAATTTCTGGCCCTGATGGACTAACTGATATTTGTCCTGGCAAGAAAGTTGTGCTATACTGTACCCGGAAGCGCCCGATGTGCGGCGGGGGAGAGAGGAGTGCGGGATCTCATGAAAAAGGGCTATCTCTATATCATTGTGACCATTGTGATGTTCACCTCCTATGAGGTAGTCCTGCGGTATATCGGGGGGCAGATCAACTCCATGCAGCTGACCCTGTGCCGCTTCTCCGTGGGCTTTCTGATCCTGCTGCCCCTGGCTCTGCGGACCCTGAAGCGCCGGGGAAAGCGCCTGGACGGCCGGAGCATGGCCCGTTTCGCCCTGCTGGGCCTGCTGGGCATCGCTCTGAGTATGCCCATCCTCCACCTGTCGGTTCGGTACGCCGGGTCCTCTGTGGCCGCTGTGCTGTTCAGCTGCAACCCGGTATTTGTCACCTTTTTGGCCTTCTTTCTGCTGAAGGAGCCCATCAAGCCCCGGCATATCTCCGCCCTGGCCCTGGAGATCGCGGGCACCGTGGCTATCATCGACCCATTAGGTCATGCGCTGAACCCCCTCGGGGTGGGGCTGGCCCTGCTGTCCACCCTGCTGTTCTCCCTGTACGGCGTGCTGGGCAAGCGGCGGGTGGCAGAGTACGGCGGCGCGGTGGTCACCTGCTTCAGCTTCCTGTTCGGCAGCCTGATCGTTCTGGGGCTGATCCTGCTCTCCCATGTCCCGGCGGTGGCCCAGGGGATGACGGCCGCCGGCCTGGAGGAGTTCGCCCGCATCCCCATCCTGGCGGGGTACACCCTGGAAAACCTGCCCTACGTTCTGTATGTGTCCGTGGGGGTGGCGGGGATCGGCTTCTGCTGCTACTTCCTCGCCATGGAGCAGCTCCCCGCCAGCGTGGTCTCCCTGGTCTACTTTTTCAAGCCTGCGCTGGCCCCGGTGCTGGCCTGGCAGCTCCACGGCGAGGTGATCCCCGCCAACATGATGGCCGGGATCCTGCTCATCGTGGCGGGCTCCCTGTGCACCATCATTCCCGGGCTTCTGGACGCGCGCCGGAAGCAGCGGGCGTAAGGGCGGGAGACCGTTCCCGGAACGCGGCCCACATCCATACCAAAGAATGAGGAGTGAAACTTATGTCAGTTTCCAAGGTATATTTTACTGATTTTCACACAAAGGCGTTCGGTGATGGACTGCCTACCAAGCTGAAAAAGCTGATCCGGGCGGCCGGGATCCAGAAGCTGGATCTGGACGGCAAGTTTGTGGCCATCAAGATGCACTTCGGCGAGCTGGGCAATGTGAGCTTTCTCCGCCCCAACTATGCCCGGGCGGTGGTGGATGTGGTGAAGGAACTGGGCGGCCGCCCCTTCCTCACCGACTGCAACACCATGTACCCCGGCAGCCGGAAGAACGCCCTGGAGCACCTGGAGTGCGCCTGGCAGAACGGCTTTACTCCGCTGACGGTGGGCTGCCCCATCCTCATCGGCGACGGCCTGAAGGGCACCGACGATGTGGAGGTCCCCGTGGCGGGGGGCGAATATGTGGAGAAGGCCAAGATCGGCCGGGCGGTGATGGACGCGGATGTGTTCATCTCCCTGACCCACTTCAAGGGCCATGAGATGACCGGCTTTGGCGGGACCATCAAGAACATCGGCATGGGCTGCGGCTCCCGGGCGGGGAAGAAAGAGCAGCACGCCAGCGGAAAGCCCAAGATCGACCCGGAGGCATGCCGCGGCTGCCGGCGCTGCCAGAAGGAGTACGCCAACAACGGCCTGGTCTTTGACACCGAGACCGGAAAGATGACCGTGGACCAGGACAGCTGTGTGGGCTGCGGCCGCTGCCTGGGGGCGTGCAACTTTGACGCCATCTACTTCACCAACGACAACGCCCAGGCGGCCCTGAACTGCCGCATGGCGGAGTATACCAAGGCGGTGCTGGACGGGCGGCCCAACTTCCATATCTCCCTGGTGGTGGACGTGTCCCCCAACTGCGACTGCCACGGCGAGAACGACGTGCCCATCCTGCCCAATCTGGGGATGTTCGCCTCCTTCGACCCTCTGGCCCTGGACCAGGCCTGTGTGGATGCCTGCCTGGCGGCGGAGCCCATGCCGGGCAGCCAGCTGGCCCGCCACCTGGCGGAGCCCGGCTTCCACGACCACCACGACCACTTCACCAACTCCACCCCCGAGTCGGAGTGGCGCAGCTGCCTGGAGCACGCGGCCAAGATCGGCCTGGGTTCCCGGGAGTATGAGCTGATCCGCCTCTGACCCGGTCCCGACAGGGGAGGGGCGCGCCCTCCCGGAAAAATCAGACAAGAAAAGGACGATGCACTATGCCCACCAACACATACGAAAGCCCGCTCTCCTCCCGCTATGCCAGCGATGAGATGCTCTACCTCTTTTCCGCCGACAAGAAGTTCTCCACCTGGCGGCGGCTGTGGGTCGCCCTGGCCCGGGCGGAGATGGAGCTGGGCCTGCCGGTCACCCAGGAGCAGGTGGACGAACTGGAGGCCCACATCACCGACATCGACTATGAGAAGGCCGCCCAGTGGGAGAAAAAGCTGCGCCACGATGTGATGGCCCATGTCCACACATACGGGGAGCTGTGCCCCAAGGCCATGCCCATCATCCACCTGGGGGCCACCAGCTGCTATGTGGGGGACAACACCGATGTGATCCTCATGCGGGAAGCCCTTCTGCTGGTGCGCGACAAGCTGGTACGGGTGCTGGCCCGCCTGACGGAGTTCGCGGAGCAGTACAAGGCCCTGCCCACCCTGGGCTTCACCCACTTCCAGGCGGCCCAGCTGGTCACCGTGGGCAAGCGGGCCACCCTTTGGATGAATGAGCTGCTGATGGACCTGGAGGAGGTGGAGCACCGCATCTCCACCCTGAAGCTGCTGGGTTCCAAGGGGACCACGGGGACCCAGGCCTCCTTCCTGGAGCTGTTCGAGGGCGACCATGAGAAGGTGAAGGAGCTGGAGCGCCGGATCGCGGAGGAGCTGGGCTTCGACGCCGTGGTCCCGGTCAGCGGGCAGACCTACTCCAGGAAAATGGACTACAACGTGCTGTCCACCCTGGCGGGGATCGCCCAGAGCGCCAGCAAGTTCGCCACCGACCTGCGGCTTCTGTGCCACCTGAAGGAGGTGGAGGAACCCTTTGAGAAGAACCAGATCGGCTCCTCCGCCATGCCCTATAAGCGCAACCCCATGCGGTGCGAGCGGATCTGCTCCCTGGCCCGCTATGTGATCGTGGACGCCGGGAACCCCGCTATCACCACTGCCACCCAGTGGTTCGAGCGCACCCTGGACGACTCGGCCAACAAGCGCATCTCCATCCCGGAGGCCTTCCTGGCCGTGGACGCCATCCTGAACATCTATATGAATGTGGCCTCCGGCCTGGTGGTCCACCCCAAGGTCATCCGCCGCCATGTGATGGAGGAGCTGCCCTTCATGGCCAGTGAGAACATCATGATGGACGCGGTGAAGCGGGGCGGCGACCGCCAGGAGCTCCACGAGCGCATCCGGGTCCTGTCCCAGGAGGCGGGGCGGAATGTGAAGGACCTGGGCCTGTCCAACAACCTGATCGACCTGATGGCGGAGGACCCGGCCTTCGGCATGAGCCGGGAGGAGCTCACCGCCCATCTGGAGCCGGAGCGCTACATCGGCCGCTGCCCGGAGCAGGTGGAGGAGTTCCTGTCCCAGGAGATCGCCCCGGTGCTGGAGAAATATGCTGCGGCTCTGGGTGGGAAGGAAACGGAGCTGAAGGTTTGATGGAGAAAGGCGGGCTGCTTTGAAGCATCAAAAGTACGGCGCCTATCTGGCCGCCGGGGTCACCGCCTTCGCGGTGATCGCCGCAGCGATCCTGCTGTTCTTTGTGATCTACCACTTTTCGGCGGTGCGGGCCCTGTTGGAGCTGCTGGCCTATATCCTGCGGCCCATCTTTTATGGGCTGGTGCTGGCCTTTCTGCTGCTGCCCGTCCACCGGCAGATCTACTCCTTTCTTGCCGCGCTGTGTGAGGGAGTGGCGGAGCGCGGGGGACGGAAGCGCGCCGCGCTGAATTTTCTGGCCATTGTGCTCAGTCTTATTTTTGCGGTACTGGTGGTCTATGTGCTTCTGGCCATGGTGCTGCCCCAGTTGTACCTCAGCATCGTGGGGCTGGTGAACGCGGTCCCGGAGTACATTCGGATCATGCAGCAGTGGCTGCTGGACTTTTTGGCGGACAATCCGGAGATCCAGACGGCGGTGCTGCCCTATTACAACTCCCTGGCCCAGTCGGTAGAGCAGTGGCTCAGCTCCGACATGCTCCCCAACCTGGAGTCGGTGAACAGCACACTGGACTGGCTGAAGGCCGAGATCCTGCCCCAGCTCACCGGCGTGGTGAGCAGCGTCTCCTCCGGCGTGGTGGCCCTGGCGCTGCTGTTGAAGGACATCCTGATTGCGATTATCGTCTCAGTCTATCTGCTGGCAAGGAAGGATGTCTTTGCCGCTCAATCCAAGAAGATCGTGTACAGCGTGTTCCGCACTGATGTGGCGGATCTGCTGGTGGAGGAGACCCGGAGCGCCTACCGCATCCTCAGCGGATTTATCAACGGCAAGCTGGTGGACTCCCTAATCATCGGCATTATCGCCCTGGTGTGCTGCAATCTGTTCCGGTTCCCGTACCCTATGCTGTTGGCAGTGATCATCGGGGTGACCAACATCATCCCGTTCTTCGGCCCCTTCATCGGGGCCATCCCCTGCGCGCTGCTGATCCTGCTGGTCAGTCCCCTGAAGTGCCTGTATTTTGTCATCTTCATCTTTGTGCTCCAGCAGTTTGACGGCAACATCCTGGGCCCCAAGATCCTGGGGGACTCCACAGGGCTGGCCTCCTTCTGGGTGCTGTTCTCCATCCTGCTGTTCGGCGGCCTCTTCGGCTTTGTGGGCATGGTGCTGGGTGTTCCGGTATTCGCCATGTTTTACAGCGTGGTCAGCCGACTGGTGCGCTGCGGCCTGAAAAAACGCGGGCTGCCCCTGGAGACCGAGCAGTACCTGGGGCGGACCGGACCGCTGGCCGGAACAGGTCCAGGGGTGGAGGACTCCGGGACCCGGTGAGCCGGTCCATATCCCTTTATCCGCCCGGAGAGGCGGACAAGTTAAAAAACAAAGCTGCGGCCCGTACGTTCAAACGCACGGGCCGCAGTTTTTTCATTGCGGTTATGAAGTATCAAGAAGAGTGTCTTACAACTGGGTGGTCAGGACCTTCTTCAGACGGGCGAAGCGGGGCAGACCGTTGACCCGGGGAGCCTTGGCGTCGCCCTGGATCAGGGGGAGGACATAGTCGATGAACTGCTGGTTGACGCCGTTGCCCGCCTCATTGATCCACTCGCGGGGGACCTTCTTCTCGAAGTTGGCCACGATGTCCAGGGGCTCCAGAATGGTCTCACAGCGGTAGCCGTCCTCGCTGCGGGTGCAGCGGAAGGCCACCATCTTATCGGTAAAGCCCTCCACGGCGGCCTGGACCGCGGCGGAGCCGGCCAGCAGAGCCTCCTCCGCGTCGGTCTTGGAGTCCAGATGGGCGCCGCAGCGCTGGAGGAGGGAGAGCTCGATGCCACGGACCTTCACACCGAAGGCCTCCTTCACCGCGGAGGCCAGGTGGGAGGCCAGACCGCCCAGCTGGGCATGGCCGAAGCCGTCGGTGGCAGAGGTCTTGGCCTCGGAGACGAAGGTGCCGTCGGCGTAGTGGATGCCCTCGGACACGGCCACCAGGCAGTTCCCGTTTTGGTCGTAGACGGACTTGACATCGGCCAGGAAGCGCTCCATGTCGAAGTCGGTCTCGGGCAGATAGACCAGATCGGGGCCGCAGCCGGTGAGGGAGGCCAGGGCGGCGGAGCCAGCCAGCCAGCCGGCGTGGCGGCCCATGATCTCGATGATGGTGACCATGCCGGTGTCATAGACGTGGGCGTCCTGCCAGACCTCGGCGCAGGAGGTGGCGATGTACTTGGCGGCAGAGGCGAAGCCGGGGCAGTGGTCGGTGCCGTTCAGGTCGTTGTCAATGGTCTTGGGTACGCCCATGATGCGGCACTCATAGCCCACCTTCTGCATATACTTGGAGATCTTGTTGCAGGTGTCCATGGAGTCGTTTCCGCCGTTGTAGAAGAAGTAGCGGACATCGTACTTCTTGAATACCTCCAGGATGCGCCGGTAATCGGTGTCATTCACATCGGGGTCGGCCAGCTTATAGCGGCAGGAGCCCAGGGCAGAGGAGGGGGTGAACTTCAGCAGATCCAGCTCCGCGGAGTCCTCCTGTCCCATATCGTACAGCTTGTCCTCCAGCACGCCCTTGATTCCGTGGGCGGCCCCCAGAACGCGGGTGATGCAGTCAGCCTTCAAAGCGGTCTGAATCACGCCCTGAGCACTGGCGTTAATGACTGCGGTAGGACCTCCGGACTGGCCAATGATGCAGGCGCCGGTCAGTTGCTTCATGTTTGCTTCCTCCTAAAGTGTCAAATTTGGATCCAAAATCAGCTTAGCCCAAAATTCTAGCTTAAATTGTAGCACACACCCTTGTATTTTTCAATCGGTAATGGTACAATATGAATTGTAAAAATATTTCAAGGAGATGGTCAATATGCCATTGGTTACCACGACTGAAATGTTCAAGAAGGCCTATGACGGCGGTTACGCCATCGGCGCCTTCAATGTCAACAACATGGAGATCGTTCAGGGTATCACCGAGGCTGCTCAGGAGGAGAAGGCTCCCCTGATTCTGCAGGTGTCCAAGGGCGCCCGCGCCTATGCCAACCACACCTATCTGGTGAAGCTGGTGGAGGCCGCTGTGATCGAGTGCCCCGATATCCCCATCGCGCTGCATCTGGACCACGGCCCTGATTTTGAGACCTGTAAGGCCTGCATCGACGGCGGCTTCACCTCCGTGATGATCGACGCCAGTTCCAAGCCCTTTGAGGAGAATATTGCCATCACCAAGAAGGTCGTCGAGTACGCCCACGACCACGGCGTGGTGGTCGAGGCGGAGTTGGGCACCCTGGCCGGCGTGGAGGACGATGTGAAGGTCTCCGCCGAGGATTCCTCCTACACCCGCCCCGAGGAGGTGGAGGAGTTCGTGACCAGAACCGGCTGCGACTCCCTGGCCATCGCCATCGGCACCAGCCACGGCGCCTATAAGTTCACCCCTGCCCAGTGCACCCGCAACGAGAAGGGCATCCTGGTCCCGCCTCCCCTGCGCTTCGATGTGCTGGAGGAGGTCTCCAAGCGCCTGCCCGGCTTCCCCATCGTGCTCCACGGCTCCTCCAGCGTGCCACAGGAGTATGTGAAGATGATCAATGAGCACGGCGGAAAGATGCCCGACGCCATCGGCATCCCGGAGGAGGAGCTGCGCCACGCCGCCGAGCTGTCCGTGTGTAAGATCAACATCGACTCCGATCTGCGCCTGACCATGACCGGCACCATCCGCAAGTTCTTTGAGGAGCACCCCGACAAGTTCGACCCCCGCGAGTACCTGAAGCCCGCCCGCGCCAACATCAAGGATCTGGTCCGACACAAGCTGATCCACGTCCTGGGCTGCGCCGGCAAGGCCTGATCCGGTCCCGCGCCGCAGCATCTGATATACCATGAAAAAGGAGCGCTTCGGCGCTCCTTTTTCATGGCATTTTTTGGAATCTCTGATAGAATAGGTTCATAAAAGAAAGCATCAGGGAGTGAGGCGCAAAATGGATCGTCATTTCTTTTTTCTGGCTTACCTCACCGCCAACAAACAGCAGAGGCGATGGCTGGTCATAATATGGGCCGTCGTTCCCCTTCTTTTTGCTTTGGCAATGTTCTTGACCCTCAGCCCATATCGCGGAATATCATATCAATATCAGGAGTCTTATCCAATCGTTGGGACCGAAAACCGGCAGCTGTGGACCTTGAAGGGTTCTGAGTTGGTTACCCTGTTTAATGAAAATCTCCCTGACACAGCGCCTGAACTCTCCTATTTACACGAACCAACGCCGTCCGACCGTCAGATCATGCTGACGGATAATGGTAAGACGTGGTCTATTGTATTTAGACAGGTTCCGGAAGACGCAGCCAGCATCTATTTCTGGTCCAAACAGCCGGAAATAGATGCGTGGCTTGGCAATGTAGAGGATGTGAAGCTCTCGCTGTATCACACCTCCGCCCAGGACATTCTCTTAAATGAGCAGTATGCTCGATGTCTCATCAACATCTTCACCCCTGGTGCGGAGGACTATGTTATCCGCCGCTTTCACCTTTCCCGTCCCCTTACGTCCGGCTACAAACGAGTTAAGACCGGCGATGTTCTTTATACACATAAAGGTGGAACCTCTCCTGTACTTATCATTGAGCCTGATTGCAGAAATTGGCCTCCAGACCGTTGATCTTCGCCCCCAGCCGGGGGCGGCTTTTTTGTCCTGTTTCGTTCCGCCTCTTGAAGCCCTCCGGCGGCCGGTGCGGAAGAATTCCGCAAAATTGGACGCTCCGGCTTGTCTATTGCCGGGGATTGTGATAAAATACATGGTCAGCGTGTAAACTGTAAACATGATCCAGATCCTTGATAAAGGTGGTTTGATAACATGAAGATCGTAGTATTGGCCGGCGGACTCAGCCCGGAGCGGAATGTCTCCCTGTCCTCCGGCGCCATGGTGTGCGAGGCGCTGCGTTCCAAGGGGCACCAGGTGGCCCTGGTGGACCTGTTCTTCGGCATGGAGGGGACCGATCAGACGGTGGACCCCTTCCAGGCCCCCATCCCCCAGGCGTTCAAAAAGGTGAGTCCTCAGGCCCCCGACCTGGAGCAGGTGCGGGCCAGCCGCAGCGACTGGAGCCCTTCTCTCATCGGTCCCGGGGTGCTGGAACTGTGCGCCGGGGCGGATGTGGTCTATCTGGCTCTCCACGGGGCCTGCGGAGAGGACGGACGCATCCAGGCCGCTCTGGACCTGCTGGGGGTGCCCTACACCGGCTCCAACTGCCTCAGCTCCGCCATCGCTATGGACAAGGATATGACCAAGCGCCTGGTGGCCGATCAGGTGCGCACCCCCCGCTGGCAGACGGTGACCGTCACAGCGGACAATCTGGACGTCCTGACGGAGGAGACCGCCCTTCCCGCGGTGGTAAAGCCCATTGCCAGCGGCTCCTCCATCGGCGTGACCATCGCCCACACCCGGGAGGAGCTGCGCCGGGGCCTGGAGGAGAGCGTCCGTTTGGGCGGACGCACGGTCCTGGAGCAGTACATCAAGGGGCGTGAGATCCAGGTGGCAGTGCTTAACGGCCGGGCGCTGCCCTCCATTGAGATCATCCCCCAGGCGGACTTCTATGACTACGCCAACAAGTACCAGCCCGGTGCCGCCCGGGAGGTGTGTCCCGCAGAGATTCCACCGGAGTGGGAGAAGGCAGTGGGAGAGGCGGCCCTGGCCGTGTTCCGCACCATCGGCCTGTCCGTCTATGCCCGGGCCGACTTCATCGTGACCGAGGACGGGACCCCCTATTTCCTTGAAATCAACACGCTGCCCGGCATGACTCCTACCAGCCTGGTGCCCCAGGAGGCGGCGGCGGTTGGTATCGGCTATGCCGACCTGTGCCAGACCATCGTGGAGGCCTCTCTGGAGGCCCGGCGGGAAGGAGTTTAAGGGCAGATGGAAGCCATCACAGTACGGGACCTGCTCACCGCCGTGGGCGGTACGCTGATCGGGCCGGAAACCAGTCTGGACCGGACGGTCAGCAGCGTGGATACAGACAGCCGGGACATCCACCCCGGTTCCCTGTTCCTCCCCCTGGTGGGGGAGCGCTTCGACGGCCACACCTATATCGGCTCCGCCCTGGAGGCGGGAGCCGCCGGATGCCTCACTGCCCGGGAGCCGGAGCACTATCAGGAGGGACGCTTCTACATCAAGGTAGAGGACACCCAGCGCGCCCTGCGGGACCTGGCCTTCTGGTACAAGGAGCAATTCCGGATCCCCTTCGTGGGGGTGACGGGCAGTGTGGGCAAGACCACAGCCAAGGACATGATCGCCTCGGTCCTGTCCGTGAAGTACAAGGTCCTCAAGACGGAAGGGAACTTCAACAACAACGTGGGCCTGCCCCTGACCCTGCTCCGGCTGGACCGCAGCGTTCAGATCGGCGTGGTGGAGATGGGGATGGACCGGTTTGGGGAGATCGATTACCTGGGTGACATCGTCCGCCCGGAGGTGGGGGTCATCACCAACATCGGCGACGCCCACATCGAGCGGCTGGGCAGCCGGGAGAACATCTTCCGGGCCAAGTGTGAGCTGCTGCCCCACATCCGCAAGGAAAACGGCCTGCTGATCCTCAACGGGGACGACGCCCTCCTGTCCACCCTTCGGGGCCGGACCCCGGTGCCCGCGGTGTTCTGCGGCAGCGGGGAGGGCCTGGAGTACCGGGCCCAGTCGGCCAGCAGCGAGGGGCTGGACTCCCTGCGCAGCCGTCTCACCACGCCGGCCATGGACCGGGAGGTGTGCATCCCCGCCCTGGGCAGCCACATGATCTATCCCACCCTCATCGCCGCGGCGGTGGGGGAGCACTTCGGCCTGACAGCCGATGAGATCGAGCAGGGGATCGCCCGCTTCGTCCCCACCCGGATGCGGATGAATCTGGTGCAGCGGGGGAACGGGATCACCATTCTGGACGACACCTACAACGCCAATCCCCAGTCCATGCGGGCGGCCATCAGTGTGCTGGCGGACAGCCGCAGCGCCTGGAAGCTGGCGGTCTTGGGGGATATGTTCGAGCTGGGGCCTTACTCGCCCGCCCTCCACACCGGAGTGGGGGAGTACCTGGGCAAGCGGAAGATCGACTGCCTGGTTGCGGTGGGCGATCAGGCCCGCTACCTGGCGGAGGGGGCACAGTCTGCCGGCATGACCGCCGTCTATCCCTGCGCGGACAAGAAGGCCGCCCGGGAGATCCTCCCAGGGCTGATCCGGCCGGACAGTACCATCCTGGTCAAGGCATCCCGGGGGATGCGGATGGAGGAGCTGGTGGACCAGCTTCTGGAGCTGACGCCGGAGCAATAAGAAAAAACTGCCGCCCCTTCAGTCAGGGAGGGGCACATCAATCAAACCAAAGAGGACGCTATGATCGACATATCTGTCTCCAACCTGGTGAAAGAGTTTGAGGTTGGCACGAAAATTTTAGATGGGCTCACCTTCCAGGTGGACACTGGGGAGCGGGTGGGCCTGCTGGGTCCCAACGGCTGTGGCAAGACCACGCTGCTGCGCATCCTCACCGGCGCGATGGACTATGACGAGGGCGAGGTGATGATCGCCCCGGGAAAGCGGATGGGCTTGATCTCCCAGATCCCGGTCTACCCGGAGGGCTATACCGTGGAGGATGTGCTGGCCACCGCCTTTGAGCCCCTGCGCAAAATGGAGGACGAGCTGGCCCGGCTCACCCGGGAGATGGCCTCTGGCACGGACCCGGCCCTGATGTCCCGGTATGACAAGCTCACGACGGCCTATGAGGCGGCCGGAGGCTATGAGACGGACACCAGGATTAACAAAGTGTGCAACGGACTGTCCATCCCACAGGCCATGCGGGAGCAGCTGTTTGAAAGCCTGTCCGGCGGGGAAAAGACCCGGGTGAACCTGGCCCGTCTGATCCTGGAGGACACCGACATCCTGCTGCTGGATGAGCCGACGAACCACCTGGACCTGCGGGCCACCGAGTGGCTGGAGGAGGATCTGGGCAAG
>ERZ773144.2797-NODE-2797-length-13035-cov-3.456317_pt1 | contig 13035 bp, 7 predicted proteins | sample MGYA00580849_ERZ773144 | MGnify/ENA primary metagenome ERZ773144 (study PRJEB29015, sample SAMEA2737861) | human gut metagenome | biome: human gut; feature: human-associated habitat; material: faeces | place: China | collected 2012 ...
ATGGAATTTTCAACATATCTTTTTTATTTCAACTCAGCATCTCCTATCGCCTGCAAATCGATCCCATAATTCTCCTTGAAACTATTTACAAGAATCTCATATTTTTTCCGAATTAAACCGTTCACATCCTTCACCGGATTTAAAATACCCACATACGTATTCGTACTCGTATTTTCTGCAATCAAATCCTCATACGGATTCGAAATGATAGCTTCAATAAAATATTTAGCATCGTCCGCTTGTTTCGTTCCAGCTTTAATAAAACCACGAGAGTACATGTCAGTAGCCGTAATTCTCTCATAATTCATTCCTTCGTAGAATGCCGGATCCACGATCACTTTGGCTTTATCCAACAAACGTGTAAGAAAAACATTATTTACCTCTTTTCTAAAACTATTCTTTTGCACATCAGTGAAGGTCAACACACTTTCGTTTCCCCAGTTAAACGCTAAATAATCATAACCGTTATACACATTGAATGTCTTACTCAAGTCTCCATAAGCAGAATATTCGTCTAACTTACTACACAATAATATTTTCAACGGCAAACAACGATTCAAGGTTGTATCTGGATAAAAGTTCAAAAACAACGATTCAATCAAATCCAACTGTTCCCCCACATACTGTTCATCAGCAACTTCACCTCTCAACCCCTTCGTGAAAGGGTAGTAACTACCTTCCGGTTCCGGTTTTGACTCATACCAACCATTCACTTGCCAATACAACTCTTTCATATTAAATTTATACAAAATGAATGTATTGCATCTCTCTTTCCAATCCACGATACGATCATCGTAATCATGTTCTCCTTGCGGCACGAAATACCCGAACTCAGGAGTTTCCGTCGGGGTCAACTGATCATCATCACTACAAGCGACCGCCAAAGCCATCAATAATAATAAATAAATTATATGCTGTTTCATAACTTTATACTTAACGTTTGTTCTGTTCTAAATAAGGATTACGATCCAAAGCTACCTGCGGAATCGGCAACACGTAACGAGGGTCACCCTCGCGCAAAGTCGTAATTGTTTCCGCCTCACCCGTTTTTACAAAATAAACATGTGATAATTCAGGCATACCGTAACGGCGTAGATCGAACCAACGATGTCCTTCAAAACTCAGCTCTCTCCGACGTTCCTCTTGATAGAACTGCCACAACTCATCCGCATCCTTAATATCAACTTCTTCGTAAGCCGTAGTCCGCGTATCATAACGATTTTCACGCAATTTATTCAAATCAGCCAAAGCCAAAGTTCGGAAATTTCCCTCTCCGGTTTCCATGAATTTACGTACATACACTTCCGCTCTGTTTAAATACAACTCCGCAGTCCGGATTCCGTGGGCTGCATACGATAAACTCCGTCCTCCTTTATACCCGTATTCGGGGAAAGCAACATATTCAAATGGGGACCAATTCAAATACATATTCCAATAATAATATGCATATACCCGTAAATCTCCATGATTATTCGCATCCGTAGCTGAAAAATCATACAAGTCCATTAATTCATCAGAAGGAGTAAAAGGATTCATTGCTGAATAGGCCGACGGGTACAAACTGGAGAACATCCCCGATCCCCCATACATCCAAATAATCTCGTCACTCGTTGACGAATTATAAATACTCCACACACTATTTCCTTGGTACTGCATAGCATCTGTCGGCATACTAGCTAAAGAAGTTAAAGTCGACTTTTCCTCCAATACCATATTAGCATATTTCAAAGTATTATCCAAATCCTCCATGTAAAGATACACTCTACATAAAATAGACTTTCCAGCTAAAGCATGGATTTTATATAGAGACATCTCCACCGGATTTTCTTCTAACAATTGAATTCCCTTTTCCAGATCTTTCACGATCTGCTCGTACACTTCTGCCACCGAATTCCGGGCCATAAAACCATCATGTACAGCCATTTCCAACTTCAACGGCACACCTAGATTTTCAGCAGGATTTCCAAAATTATAGGGCAACGCATAGTAGTTCACCAACAAGAAATAGTAATAAGCACGTAACACGTATGCCTGCCCCCGCAAGTTATCTTTTGCCGTTTGTTCCCCTGTTACTTTATCAATATAATCCAAAATCGTGTTACATCCCATAATCTTATTGTAACACTTTTTCCATGAGTTATAACCATCAGCCTTTAATATCTCGAACATATCATCTTCCCAGAGAAAGAGAGAGCGAATTTCTTCCACTCGACTTACCATAGTCTCATCAGTTCCCGCACCATTACATTGCACATCATCGGAAAGCAAATCTGTATAAGGATAGTCCAACATTCCCATGGGGTATCCCTCTCCAACCATCACCTGCATCAAATCATCCACTGTTGATGGACGTACTTCGTCCTTACTGGACTCTTCCAAGAAATCGCCGCATCCGGCAAATCCCAATAATAATAAAAATAATAGTATATTTCTCATACGATTTATTAGTCTAATCATTAGAAACTCAAGTTTACACTAAATGAATAGTTCCGTGTTATCGGTTGCGATCCGGTTGCCACCTCGGGGTCTCTGCCCTTAAACTCACTGCTCACGATTATGAAAGGATTGGACACATTGAACGAGAAGCTCATATTTTGGGCAAACTTCTTGATCCATCCCTTGGACAAGTTGTAGGACAATGAAATATTGTTACAACGCAAGTAAGAAGCATTTACCACCCGAATATCTGCGTAATTATATACTTTCGCAAAATATTCACTCGAATTCGGTAAAGTTATCCCCTTTTCCCCTTTCTGAGGTAAAGATGGTATATTCGTATAATTTTCATCCCCCGGTTTACGCCAACGTTTCACCAAATCTTTTGGCAAATTATTATATTCGTTCGGAGTATCATTATACATCTCTGCAGCATACATTGGTGCTAAAAATTTCTTCCCACCCACGGAAAGATAGAACGACGAGGAAAGTGACAGATCCTTGAAACGAAAACCCATACTCAAACCGGAAGTAAAGTCGGGATCCAATTTACCCATGTGTTTCATATATATCGTGGCATCTGTTTTAGCATCAGGAGTATCGACTCCCGGTAAGTTGAAACGAGGCGTACCATCCTCTGGATTCAACCCGTCAAATTCAAATGCCCAAAAACTGGACACAGCATATCCTTCTTTGTTCACGTTTCCAGTCGTGGCTTGGGTCCAGTTCTTGTTGGACTCTAATTTACTCGTCACCTTATTATAGTTCTTGGAAGTATTCAACCCTAATGTCCAAATGAAATTATTCGTACGCACTGGAGCGAAACTAAAACTCAATTCCCATCCATAATTCTCCAACGAACCACCATTCATTGGCATACTCGTCACTCCATTTTCCATTCCCACCTCCTTGTTAATAACTGCATCTGTAGTCTTTTTGTAATAATACTCAAATGATCCGTTAATCTTATTTTTCCAAAACACAAAATCAACCCCAGCATTCAATGTTGCCGTTTTTTCCCATTTTAATTTCGGATTAGGCAAGCTCTTAATATTCAATGCATATTCACCCATAACAATACCTCCCTCATTATCGCCTGCAATTCTAGCGATCAAATCGGGAGAGGCAGCCTCATTAGCATTCCCTTGGTATCCATAAGTCAATCGGAAACTACACTCGTTCAAGAAATCTTGTCCTTCTAAGAAATGTTCCCGTCCCATATTCCAACGCAACCCGAACGACCACACCGGTAAAAAGCGAGCGCTTTTATCTTGCCCGAAACGATTGGATGCATCTGATCGTATACTAGCGTTAAATACATAACGCTCATCGAAAGTGTACGTAAATGCACCATAAAAAGACAATTTATTCGCCTTGTTATTAATAATCGACTTCGAAGGCTGTGCGTAAGTTGTATTCGCTGAAAGATATCCATTATTTTCGGTATTCAATGGGGGATTTTTAATCGTATTTCCACGTTCCGGTAAATATCCCCAAAAAGTACCAGTAAAACCGTCATATTTAGAGCTACTGGCCTCCTGACCTACCGTGGCTGTCAACAAGTGTCTACCAAAATTTTTCACGTATGATAACTGGTTTCTCCAAGTATAATTCTCATTACGCGAATCCTGCATATTCAATTCACCTCCATGGGGCAACCCACTCTTTTTATATTCTGCATCATTCGCACCATATTGCCCGAATTCGTAGCCACGTTTAGCCGTAATATAATAAGTTCTTTCTGTTGCCCAAGACTGTCCGTGAGAGGAAGTGTAGCTATAACCAATTGACATCTCATATTTCAAACCACGTAAAATATCCAAATTCAAACTAATATTCGCATTCAATGAATTGGAAGTGTTCTCATTTCCGGTGCCTGCCAACTCATTTAATATATTGTATCTAAACTTATTAGCATTCTTGTAATAATATAAATCTCCATTATCATCAAAAGCCGAAATCACACGACTCGTAGTAGAAGCATAAGAATAGGGTTGCACGCTACCATGAAATCCCTTTGTCTTAGCAACACTCCCGGCCACTTTAGCAGAAAAACGCAAACGGTCCCAAAATATCGTTGTCACGTTCACACTTCCCTGATAATTCTTAGAATCATTTCCCTTAGCCGTACCATTATTATTTGACATACCAAAAGAGGCATAATACGTAGTCTTATCACTACCTCCGGACACGCTGATACTATTAGAATAAGAGAATGGATTTTCAAACAACAGATCGAACCAGTCCGTGTTAACTGTCTCTAATCTCTTTACACTAGCATTAAATTGGTCATAGGAAATCTTATCCTGCAAATATTGCTGTAACACTTCTTGATACCCTACATCCTGCAACACGTTACCGTTAACCAAACCTCTCTCGTATATTTCCCGGGAAACATCCACGCGCTCTTTAGAGTTCATCAAATTCATCTTGTCGTAAGTTACCTTAGACCCTATTGAAAAACTGCCAGAATAGTTAATAGACATACGTCCTTTTTCTCCTCTTTTTGTGTTGATCACGATAACCCCATTAGCCGCTTTCACGCCATAAATCGCTGTAGCAGAAGCATCTTTCAATACAGTAACATCTTTAATATCTGAAGGGTTTAACCAAGAGATTGCACTACCCACGAAATTACGGATCATATCAATATTGTCCGGATTCGTGTTAGACATAGACAAATCGGTTGCCTTAAAAGGAAGTGGGTCTTCTTGAATGATTCCATCGACTACCCATACAGGATCCTGACTACCTAACAAAGTTGAAGTTCCTCTCACCCGCACTTTTTGACGAGTACCAACCAAACCACTTTGATTCTGAATTGCCACTCCGGCTAACTTCCCTTGCAAAGCCTGTTCCAAAGATTGAGTACCTGTTAAAACCAAATCCTCGGCTTTCACCGTGCTGACAGAACCCGCCATATTTGATTTTTTCACGGTTTGGTAACCCGTTACGACAACTTCCTCAACCTCTTTCGTATCCTCTTCCAAGACAACATTCAACATCTTCTCTCCCTGCCACTTCACTTCCTTAGTCTTCATTCCAACAAAAGAAAATAATAGTACCACGCTATCTTGTTTCACGGTCGTAAAAGAAAACTCTCCATTTATTCCGGTAGCAACACCAACAGTCGTTCCTTTCCCTACAATTGTTACCCCCGGCAATGGTTCCCCCTTTTTATCTTTCACCACTCCTTTAATCACGACCATTTTATTTTCAGGATTCTCATCCTTCACCCGGATAATTACCAAACGGCCATTGATCTCGTAAGTCAATTTTGTATTCGCCAAGCAAATGTCCAAAACTTCCTTTAAATCCGCTTGTTTCACATTCACGTTTACAGAAGAAATCTGATCCACGTCTTCAATAGAATACAAGAAGGTATATTCACCTTTCTGTTCAATCAACTTGAACACATTTTCTAACCTCCCGCTTGTCATCGAAATATCATACTTCGTTGTCTGGGAATACGCTCCTGCCATACTTTGCAGGACACACACTAAAAGTAGTAATGCCGTCACTTTCATCTTTAACAAACTAATTTGCAACTTTCTCCCCTTGAGAAAGTCAAATTCTCGTTTTTTTTTCATAGTTTTGTTTAATTCTTTAAGGTTAAACTCTATTGCTAGTTTGTTGGAGCAAACTACCAATAATGAAACTTTAAGCAGGGAAGTGTTGGAGCACTTTCCTGTTTTTTTATTTGGCTCGCACTATAATTTTCTGTTCATCTACTATAAAATTCACTTTCCCTGTCTTTTCTAACATTTCCAACGTTTCGGATATATCTGCATATCGCTCCACGATTCCGGAGAAAAGTATATCCTTCACCCGACTTTGTTCATAAAATACCGTCACGTTATACCAACGAGACACATCATCCAGTATCGTCTCTAAACGTTCCCGACGAAACACAAACCTTCCTTTCGTCCAAGCACTGTAAGCAACTGCATCAACTTCACGCACAGCAAGTTTGTTTTCCCCTACCAATAAATCCGCTTGTTGATTCGGTAAAAGTTCAATACGTTGCGTGGGAGTTTTCACCTCAATTTTACCACTCACCAAAGTTGCCGTCGAACGATTGTCTGCAGCAAAAGACCTCAAATTAAAGGATGTCCCCAGCACCTTCACCTCCATTCCATTTATTTCCACGATGAAAGGCTTGCTCTCATCCCGCTCAACTTCAAAATAACCTTCACCATCCAAACGTACCCGCCGTTCTTTTCCCACGAAAGCAATCGGGTAAGTCAATCTAGTCCCCGCATTCAACCATACTCTCGACCCATCAGCTAATGTTACTTGAAATTCTCCCCCATTCGGAATTTCCAACACGTTAAGTCGTTCTTCCTTCACGGTGGATTCCGTTTGATACACTAACGTCTTATCCACTTGTTCTATTTTCCCTGAAAGGCTGTCTTCAACAATCACCGTGTTATTGTCTGCTAAAACGACTTGTTCCCCATTATCCAAATGCAATATCGCCTTTTGTGTCCCCGGTGTAATCCGGGCTACTTTTTTACCTTCCTGTACCGAATCCTTATTATCCGACATTTGGAAGGCAAACCATCCCGCCACCACCAATATCATCACGGATGCCGCATACCCGATCCATCGCAACGACAACCGAGACCTTTGCGGAGCTATCTGTTTTTCAATTTTATTCCACACCTGTTCCCGATGTACATTCCGGTATTCAGCATAACTCCGACTTAATGAACTTCCTTTTGCTAATTCATCGAATATCTGCCTATTAAAATCAGATTCCTCCAACCAAGCAAGCAGTTCTTGCTTCTCCTGCCCGGTAAGTTCCCCGATTTTATCCTTATAGATCAATTCCGCTATTCGAATATATTTTCTAGTCATATCTATTCGTTTATATTCCTAGAACAACTGAAATAAAAAAGCGGGTAGTGAAAAACTTAAAAAAATCGATCTTTTTAGTAAGGATGTTCTAAATAAGAAACAGAAGATAAAATTGATCTTTCAATTTATCCCGTAATAGCTTGTAAGCATTCTTTTTATGAAATTTCACCGTGTTCAGGGAAATCCGCAACTCATCTGCAATTTCCTGATTATCCATTCCTTCGAGATTCAACAGACACACCTTTCTGCAATGTTCCGGCAAAGAATCAATGGCCGTAAAAATTAACCGGCGTGTTTCTTCTTCAATCACCGACCTCATATAATAAAGCTCCGCATCCTCGTCCTGAAGAATTTCATTCATATAATGTTGCTCAATCTTACGATGTTTCAACACATTCAAAGCCTTATTCCGTACCGTAGAATATAAATAAGCCTTCACGGAAAGTTCATCCGGAAACTCTAACCTGTTTTCCCACAGAGCAAGGAAAGTATCCTGCACAAGAGATTCACTCTCTTCTCGCTCTCCCAAATAACGATCAGCAAAAAGAACCAAGGAATTAAAATATTGATCGAACACTTGCTTGAAATCAAGCCGTGTACCATTAGTTAATGTAAAACAATAATTCCTGTTCATACCTATCATCCATCTCTATGAATGGCAAATATGCAAATAAATTTTGAATTATTTCAATATCAAGGGAACACGTTTCCGACAAATCACTCCTCTTGAAGTTATTCCTTCCACGATAACAGAATATTTTCCGTACGTATCTGCCGTGTAGAAAGACAATTTAGCCGAGGCATCTTTACTGATCTTGACAACCGGTTGCCAGTAAATTGTCGAGCGTTCGTCATAACGATTATCCCGACGCACGGAATCAATCTCGTATTTAGGCACGTAAAATTCGTCCGGGATCTGGTACCCCATGATTTTAAAAGGTAACACATTGGGACGTCCCAAATCCTTCGGTGTCCACCCCGGTTCTGCGGAGATAATTAATACTCCGTTAGCCCCCCGATCTCCAAAAAAGATTTTTCCTTGCATCTGATCCAACAAAGATATATTCCGCAAAGCACCCGTCGGGATCAAACGAATCTGATCCATCGTTTCTTCAAAATCATTTACCAAAACGTACAATTTCCGTCCGAATTGCTTGAAACAATCTTCCCCATCATCATCTTTTTCAAAAGTCACACCCGGCAACTGTTGCACGATCCAAGTTATATCCAAAGCTGCATTTTCTGCAATCTGGGCTGAATCCAATTGATGATTAGCTATATTATCGTAAAAAGAATAGCTCTTTTTCTGTTTCCGACGAGACACGAGTACTTCGTCTAGCACGTACACCTTCTCCCCGTTCTCGTAATAATAATCCTGCCCGAACTTTTTATAAAAATCGTCCTCTTTTTTCTTTGTCTCCAACGTGTTAGGCAACGTATAATGTGGAGGTAAAAATTCATCTTGATCTATATTCACAGTTACCCCCCGACGTCCTTTAGCGCTTAATGCCTGCACCAAAAATGAAGTACTGTCATGGAAAGCCAGACCGTCAATCAAAAAATTCCCGGTCTCATCCGTTTCTGCCATCCGACACAATCCATAATTGGAAATCAATACGATATTAGCCCCCTTCGACTTCTTCCCCCAGAAATTATTCACTCTCCCGGAAATCACCTGCCCAATCTCCAACGGGTATTTTAAATCATCAAACTCCCCCCTAGCCAACTTGGATACGTCAAAACGAGTCCACCCGTGTGTCATCATCACCAAATCCAGATTATCCGCAATCTCTGGTGTCGTATCATTGAAATAATAAGCCGGGTTATCAATGTATCCCTTCAAATCCGAAGTCAACAATAAATTGGATAAAATATTGTCCTCCAAAGAATCCTGCACCACTTTTTGATCATCTGTCACAGATATTGAAAACGATCCGTCTAACAGGCCTTTATATGCCTCTTCGAAATCGATCTCCATTTCCACCAACTCTCGGGCAATATACGTCGGCTTATCTGTCGTAATTTTCAACTCCGGACGCTGGTTACGTTTCACGAAGAATAATCGTTGACTATACACCTTTCCCGCAGCATCAAGCAACACGATATGTGAAATCCCTTCCGGCAAAATATTCAAATTCACACTTCCCCTTTGCAAGCCATTTACCCGATTTATCCCGACAACGATACCCCGACAATGCACTACCGTGTACAATTCCTCCGGCAATATAGCATTCTCCCCTTTGATCACCCGATAACTCAGAATTGAATCCTTCCGGCAAACCGAAAGTCCCCATCCCGTCTCCGAAACTTCGGGCAAATCAAATCGTTTTTCTACCCCTTCCTCCGTCTTCATCACGGCATAAAACTTCTTTCCCGGATTCACGGGCAAACGAAATTTTCCCATTCCGTCATGCTGGGTATGAACCGTAGCAATCACGATCGAATCTTGATACACTTCTCCCGAGGCCTCCACGGCTCTCCCGTCAGCCCCGATAGCCTTAAACGCCACTTGCTGAAAATTCCCCGATAACAAATTTCCTCCTTCCGGGAAAAACTGCACGTCAAAATCCTTTAATTGTGAGGGGATATAAATATAGCGTTTAAACGGGAAAGGTTGTCCATCCCGAAATTCCACTTCGATTGTTTTCATCGTGGTATCAATCTTCACTTCAAACTTCCCGTCTTTATCCGTCCGGGCTGGTTTCACCGAATACTGATCCTTCTTCACCCCGGCAATATAAGTTACCGACGTCCGGCTATATGGTTCTCCCTGCCCGTCAGACAAACGAATCGTTGCCGTATAATTATTTTCCCGATTCTTCGTGTAAGTCACATCCGTCCATACCCTTGAATCTTTCGGGTTAATCACCCGGATCTTCTTTTTGAAAAAATAATCCTCCCCTCCATTCTGCATATAATAAGTAAAAGCCCGCAAAGCATAATCCCCTTGTTGTAAATCCTTGGGGATCTCGATCTGCCCGAAGAAACAAGAATCCCGTTCAGCAACTTTCACCCGCTGAATCACGGAATCCCGTCGATCGATCAAATCGACATAGATATAAACCATGGGAAACACCGCAGCCGCATGTACTTGGTAAGCCCGGAACCACAGCTTATCCCCCACCGTGTACACGCTTTTATCCGTGTGCAGGTACACTTTTTCCTGTTGCAACTCCCGGATCTGTGCCGTAAAATTAGTGATCAACTTCTTTTCAAAAGGAGAAAACTCGTTAAAAGCATATCCCAATAAAATAATACCCAAAAGAACGATCACTTTTTTCATACGGCAAACGAATTAAATCATTTATTTCTCTTGAACAATCCTCTCAACACATCCGCCAGATCATCCAAGCTGTCATGAGAATCTGCATGAGGTATACTCTTTAACGCCCCTAATTCCTGTTCGCCAATACCTATCTGCATCGGATAAACCAAAATACAACTATTTTTACAGAAATACTTGTTCAAATAAGTCGGGATCATCGTCATATTTTTCAAATAAGAGGGATAATTCCTTCTACTCATCACGATCATCAAAGCATCATTCTCCTTTACATCACGGGATATGATCAAAAAATCATCCCAATTATTGAATTCATTAAATTCCACCTCTATATGATGCTTAGCCTGTATATCCTGCAATACATTCAACACGGCAGTATCGGCATAAAACACGATCTTACTGCTTGAATTTTTAGCCATATTCCATACACGAATTACCCAGTAAGGGAAACCGATTTCTCGCTCTGCCCGAAACGGCACCACCACAATGTAACGTTTTATCGTGGACAAGGGTTGTGCGGGACGGTAAACCAACGTGGTCGTCGCACATTTTGACAACACCCGGTCTGTCAGATTCCCCAAAAAAGTATCAGAAATGACCCCTTCCTTACGAAGTCCCAGTACAATATCAGTTATCTTATGCTCTTTCGTGGCATTTTTGATTCCATTTACAATATCCTCATCATAACGCAGAGAAGTCACCAACTCATTGTCTGTTGCCGCAGCAGCTTTCGTTGCCTTTTCCAGTAACAGATTCGCCTTCTTCTCCGCCATACTGTCCCCCTCGTCCGCTTGAATCACGTTCAAAGCCGTCATCACGGCTTTCGCCTTTTTGGATTTAATCGTTACAGCCAAACTGACCAACTCCTCCACATTCTCGATATTACTCAATGGAATCAAAATGCGATCTTCTACTTCTTCACTATCCACGCTCTCATCTTCTGCAAACTCGGCCAAAGCCACCTCCTGCGCTCCTTTCTGCGTGGCAAAAGAGGCGATAATACAGGTCACCAAGATCATCACGACCGTACCGTTCAGCACGCTTTCATTCAGTAAACGAATCGGTTCTCCTTCCGGAGTTGTTCCCAAAATAACGTTATACCCCACCAAAACTGCCGCCAAAGTAGCCGCCGCCTGAGCGTTACTCAATCCAAAAATCAATGTCCTTTCAGAAGTCGTAAACCGGAAATTCTTCTGTGCCAACCAAGCCGGGATAAACTTCGATACGGTTGCCACCACACACATGACAACAGCCACCCATATCGTGGTCAAATCATACAAAAACACGTGAAAATTTACCAACATTCCGACCCCGATCAGGAAAAACGGAATAAACAAAGCATTCCCCACGAACTCAATCCGGTTCATCAATGCCGACGTATTCGGAATCAAACGATTTAATGCCAATCCCGCCAAGAATGCCCCGATAATAGCCTCCAACCCTGCCGCCTCTGCCAAGAAAGAGGCAAAGAAAACAAGGCCCAGAACAAATATAAACTGACCCACGCGATCATCATATCGTTTGAAATACCAACGTCCGACAAAGGGAAATCCCCAAAGCACGATAAAAGCAAACACGAGCGTTGATACCCCCAACTGGATCCAAAATCCTTGGGTCAACTCTCCCGTGGACATTCCCACGATAACCGCCAACACGAGTAGTGCCAGCAAACAAGTCACCACGGTCCCGCCAATCGTCACGTTAACCGCCCGATTCTTCGTGATTCCATATTTACTCACGATCGGGTAAGTCACCAGCGTGTGGGAGGCAAACATACTCGCCAACAAAATGGAAGTAGGATAAGAAAAATCTAACAAATAAACCCCGGCAAACGTTCCCAGAATCATCGGGATAAAAAAAGTATAAAGACCAAATATCAAACTCCGTTTACTATTCTTTTTAAAATCCGCCATGTCGATTCCCAGCCCCGCCACGAACATGATATACAATAAACCCACCGTCCCGAACAACACGATACTACTATCCCGATCCATGATATGCAAGCCGTAAGGCCCGATCAAAGCACCGGCAATAATCAGACCGACAATATCCGGAATCTTAAAACGATGTAATACAAGTGGAGCAAACAGAATAATAAAAAGGATTACAGAAAAAATTAACACGGGATTCGTTAATGGCATCGTAACACTTAATATATTCAGATTCAACATAGAAGAAATATTTTAGCCGGATTTTTACTCTTTACATTACAAATTTATTCTTTTTTAATGAATAAAGAAGTAAAAAAAGATAAATTTGTCAGCAAAATCACCTTAACCTAAAAATAAGATGCAAACTACAACCCGTCTCTTTAGCCTATGTTTACTGATTCTAGGTTTTTATTCATGCCAACCCACCCCGGAAAAGAAACAACCGGTAGATTGGGTTAATCCGCAAATCGGCTCGGTACATTGTCGTTGGTTCTTCTATACCCCGGCCGCACTCCCCATGGGAAT
>ERZ773144.2812-NODE-2812-length-12979-cov-3.592696_pt1 | contig 12979 bp, 10 predicted proteins | sample MGYA00580849_ERZ773144 | MGnify/ENA primary metagenome ERZ773144 (study PRJEB29015, sample SAMEA2737861) | human gut metagenome | biome: human gut; feature: human-associated habitat; material: faeces | place: China | collected 2012 ...
CCGCCGGATAGGAATACCCTGGGTGAGACTGTCATGCCGCCGGATAGGAATACCCTGGGTGAGACTGTCATGCCGCCGGATAGGAATACCCCGAACCAGACCGCCATGCCATCTGATACGGATACCCAAGGACAGACCGCCGAAAATACCGATGCCTGGATTGGGAACCCTGCTTCGGCAGATACCGGAGTCCCGGTCCGCTCTTCCATTCCAACCTGTCCCAACATGCAGAATAGAAGAGGAATGCAGCCCAGACAGAATATGAGATTCAATCGGGGAATGCCGCAAAGAGGCATGGCACAGCCGGAAGAAGAGGCCGCTCTCCGCCAGGATAGGAGGCCTGATTCCAATGTAATGGCCGGCCGGCCGGAGAGCTGGAATACCCCGGCGGTGAATGCCCCGGTGGTTAACCCCCCTGTGATGAATACCACAGAAGGAAATGCCAGACAGGGAAATGCCCCGCAGAATAACGCCCGACAGGGAAATGCCCCGCAGAACAATGCCCCACAGGGAAATGCCCCGCAGAATAACGCCCCACAGGAAAATGCCCCGCAGAACAATGCCCCACAGGGTAATGCCCCGCAGGGAAATACCCCGCAGAATAACGCCCCACAGGGCAATGCCCAACAGGGTAATGTCCCGCAGAATAATACCCCACAGGACAATGTCCCAGAGGCTAATGTCCAGGCAGGCAATGTCCGGGAGGAAGACATACTTTTGGGAAATCCCCAGGACCTGCAGCGCCTCGAAGAAGAGGAACAGGAAGACATAGGGCCCCATAAGCTTTGGGAAGGATTCCGTAAGCGTTACGCCAAGATACAGGCCTTTGACAGCGCCAACGGATGCGAGATCCTTACCATAAAGCCCCAGGATATCGGTCTTTTGCCAAGGGAAAACTGGAATTACGGAAACAACAGCTTCCTGCTTCACGGTTATTATAATTACCGGTACCTGATACTTGCGCGCATCGGAAGTGAAGAACAGGGCAGGGTCCGTTATATCCTGGGAGTACCGGGCCATTATTACAGCAATGAAAAATACATGGCATCCATGTTCGGCTTCCCGCATTTTGTACTCTCGAAAAAACAGCCGTCACAGGACGGCCGCTTTGGCTATTGGTATGCAGATGTAAGGATGGATAACCAGGATTAAAATGTCTGTCCTGAACATAAATCCAATAAAGAACGTGTTTGTGATTTTATATTAATAATCAATTCCGCGCAGGGATACCTGGTCTACATATGGGCGGACCAGGTCCGCAAAAACCAGCATCTCATCTTTGGTAAAGTCAGAATACACGCCGGGAACCAGCACCTGGCCGGATTCCGTAAAACACTGCAGGTAGTACCTGGGGCAGCCTTTGATCCACGGCCCGATTTTGCTGAAATCATCAGCAGTATGAAGGCCGCGGACAACGGTTGTCCGGAATTCATAGGGTACGCTGCCGGACAAGAGGAAATCAATGCTCTCATCTATATATTCCATATGCAGCCCCTGAACCCCGCAGACCTTCCCATAATCATCCCTGGAAGCCTTGATGTCCATGGCTACAAAATCCAGCAGTCCTTTTTTACATAAATCCTTCAGCAGTCCTGGCCTGTATCCGTTGGTGTCCAGCTTTACAGCCAGACCCATTGACCGGATACGCCGGATGAAGTCCTCCAGGTCAGGCTGCAGCGTCGGCTCCCCGCCCGTTATACAGACCCCTTCCAAGATTCTCTTTCGCTTATGTAAAAAATCAAATATCTCTTCTTCCGTATAATCTTCCTCTGCTTCACTGCCCAGCAGTTCGCTGTTATGACAGAACGGACAGCGGAAATTACATCCCCCGGTAAAAACCGTACAGGCCACACGCTCAGGGAAATCCAGCAGTGTGGTCTTTTGCAGTCCACAAATTTTCATGATATAATAAACCCATCCCTTTTCATTTTATGACTTGTCTTATATAATGAAAAAGTATAACACAATCAGAGTTGAAAAAAAAGAGGAAGCACTGTCTATGGAAGCAGATAAAATAAACCAGGCCCAACAGGACCTGACATATACACAGCAGCAGAAAGGGGAACTGACCAGGCGCAGGAACTGGGAAAAGAGAATGGAGCAGAAGCGCCTTGCCGCCCTTAAGGCAGAGAAGGAAGAAAAAGAACAGCTCAGGACGGATGAACGGTTCATGCGCGAGGCAATCCGTCAGGCCCATAAGGCCGCGGCCCTGGGGGATGTGCCGATTGGATGTGTGATTGTCCGCCAGGGACAGATCATAGCCAGGGGATATAACCGCAGGAATGCAGATAAGAGCGTACTGTCCCACGCAGAAATCATTTCCATGAAAAAGGCATGTAAAAAACTGGGTGACTGGAGGCTGGAGGACTGTACCATGTATGTTACCCTGGAACCATGTCCCATGTGTTCCGGCGCCATTGTCCAGGCCAGGATTCCACGTGTAGTGATAGGCTGCATGAATGCCAAGGCGGGGTGCGCGGGGTCGGTTCTGGATATGCTGCACGAACCCGGTTTTAACCATCAGGTGGATACGCGCCCAGGTGTCCTGGGGGAACAATGTTCCGGGATGATGAAAGAGTTTTTCAGGAAAATCAGGGAAGGCAGATAAAGGAGGAAATCAGATGCTGAAGATAGGAATCATGGGTCTTGGTAAGATTGCAGTCAAGATGGTGCAAACCGCACAGGGGATGGAAGAGGTATGTATACATGCCGTTGGTTCGCGCTCCCTGGAGCGGGCAGGGAGGTTTGCCGGGGAGTATGGGATTGGCAGGGCGTACGGCTCATATGAGGAGCTGGCTGCGGACAGCGAGGTTGACCTGATTTATGTGGCAACCCCACATTCCCGTCACTATGAAGACATGAAGCTGTGTATTGGACACAGGAAACATGTCCTGTGCGAAAAGGCATTTACACTCAATGCGCCTCAGGCACGGGAAGTACTATCCATGGCCCGGCAGGCAGGGGTATTGTGCGCCGAGGGCATATGGACCAGATATCTGCCGTCCAGGAAGATGATTTCTGATATCATAAGCAGCGGGGCCATTGGGACCCCAATCTCCATTACAGCCAATCTGGGGTATGAACTGACAGGCGTGGAGCGGCTGATGAATCCGGCGTTGGGCGGCGGCGCCCTTTTAGATGTAGGGGTTTATGCAATTAATTTTGCCCTTATGGTTTTTGGGGAGGATTATGAATCCATTACTTCCGGGGCAGTATTTAACGACCAGGGCGCAGATGTGTCGGAGGGAATCACAATTACATGGAGGGACGGCAGGCTTGCCGTACTGCATGCCACGGTCCTGGCCAATACGGACCGCCAGGGCACGGTCTTTGGGGACAAGGGTTTCCTGGTAATAGACAATATCAATAACTGCGCCCGGATTGACCTATATAACATGAACAGGGAACTGGTGGAAAGCTTTAAGACCCCGGACCAGATTACCGGATTTGAGTATGAGGTGGAGGCGTGCCGCAAGGCTATTAGGCAAGGGAGTCCGGAGTGTCCTCAGATGCCCCAGGCCTCTACTGTCCGGGTCATGGAGATAATGGATACAATCAGAGGCCAGTGGGGATTCAGGTATCTCTGTGAAATGTGATATTGCGCCGGGAATCCCGCCCCTTGACAAAACCCCGCCCACAAGTTATACTTAACAGGCGGTTACACACAATGTATATCATATGCATGTAATGTGTGCAACACCCAACTAAGTCATAAAGTTTCCACGCAGCCGGGGAGATAGCGGTGCCCTGAACCTGCAATCCGCTCCAGCAGGGGTGATACCTTGCCTCGGGCAGAACATTGCGGAGCTGCCTTATGTAAGTGGCGTTGACGTTTGGGTCTTACGCAACGGGAATCTGTGAACCGTGTCAGGGCAGGAATGCAGCAGCACTAAGCGGAACCTCCCGTGTGCCGTGAGGCAGCCTGGACCGAGTTAACTGCATGAGTAACGTCCGTGGCGATTGCACAAAGCAAGGTGCGTGGAATTTAAAATGGGATATAAATCTGGAGATGACATTTGTTGCCCACAGATTTATGTCCCATTTCTTAATATTTCTGACAGATTCGTTCCTTAATTTATGCTTGCCCATGGACACCCTTTGCGTTATAATTACAAAATGGGTATAATAGAACCATTGACAAGTAAGCAATAGTTTGATATGGAGGAAGTGCAATATGAGAAGAATCGGAATGCTGACCAGCGGCGGTGACTGCCAGGCTCTGAATGCTACCATGAGAGGTGTGGCAAAATCCTTATACAACATGTTCGACGATGTTGAAATCATTGGTTTTGAAGACGGCTACAGGGGACTTATGTATGCGGATTACCAGATTATGAAATCATCTGACTTTTCAGGTATTTTGACCCAGGGCGGTACAATCCTCGGCACATCACGTCAGCCATTCAAGCAAATGCGCATTCCCGATGAAAATGGTTTGGATAAAGTAGAATCCATGAAACATACCTATAAAAAGCTGAAACTGGACTGTCTGGTGGTATTAGGCGGCAACGGAAGCCAGAAGACAGCCAACATGCTCAGCGAAGAGGGACTCAACGTGGTTTCCCTTCCAAAGACAATTGATAATGACCTTTGGGGTACCGATATGACATTCGGTTTTCAGAGCGCGGTGGATGTGGCTACCAATGCCATTGACTGCATCCACACAACGGCAGCATCCCATGGACGTGTATTCATCGTGGAAGTTATGGGACATAAGGTGGGCTGGCTTACCTTATATGCAGGGCTGGCCGGAGGCGCTGACATCATACTTCTCCCGGAGATCCCATACGATATCAACATTGTATGCGACGCCCTGACCAAACGTTCCAAGGCTGGAAAACGCTTCTCCATCCTGGCAGTGGCGGAGGGCGCCATATCCAGGGAAGAAGCTGGTATGAGCAAGAAGGAACTGAAGGAGAAAAAGAAAAACAGCATGGTATATCCATCTGTTGCCTATGAAATCGGGGCCAGGATACAGGAAGTCACGGGCAGCGAAGTGCGCGTCACGGTGCCGGGACACATGCAGAGGGGCGGAGAACCCTGCGCATATGACCGGGTCCTTGCCACAAGGCTTGGGGCAGCAGCAGCCAGGCTCATAGCAGACAAGGAATACGGTTATATGGTAGCTGTTAAAAATAATGATATTACAAAAGTGCCGCTTGCAGAGGTGGCTGGAAAGTTAAAGACAGTTAATCCGGAAAGTTCCATGATCCGGGAAGCCAAGATGGTGGGAATCAGCTTTGGCGACGAATAAACCATGTAACAAGGAGTAATCAGAATGTCATACACGGCGTTATACCGCAAATGGCGCCCTGTCTCGTTTGAGGATGTAAAGGGACAGGACCCAATCGTGCAGACCCTGAAAAACCAGATAACGTCGGAACGAATCGGCCATGCCTACCTGTTCTGCGGAACAAGGGGCACAGGCAAGACCAGTATTGCAAAGATATTTGCCAGGGCGGTCAACTGCGAGCATCCGGTGGACGGAAGCCCATGCAATGAATGTCCTACATGTAAGGCAATCCAGTCAGGTTCATCCATGAACGTGGTGGAAATTGATGCTGCATCCAACAACGGCGTGGAGAATATCCGCGATATCCGTGACCAGGTCCAGTATCCGCCCACAGAAGGAAGGTACAGGGTTTATATCATCGACGAGGTGCATATGCTTTCAATCGGGGCATTTAATGCACTGCTTAAGACACTGGAAGAACCGCCTTCCTATGTGATTTTCATACTTGCCACAACAGAGGTCCATAGGATACCGATTACCATCCTGTCCCGCTGCCAGCGCTATGACTTCAAGAGGATTTCCCTGGAAACCATAGGAGACCGGCTGCGGGAACTGACCCGGGCAGAGCACATTGAGGTGGAGGACAGGGCGCTGATGTACATTGCAAAGGCAGCCGATGGGTCCCTGCGTGACGGACTCAGCCTTCTGGACCAGTGCGTGGCCTTTCATTTTGGGAAGGTCCTGACCTATGACAATGCCCTGGAGGTGCTGGGCGCGGTGGATTCCAGCGTGTTCAGCCAGATGTTCGGTGCGGTCGTGGAAGGCAGGACCAGGGATTGTATCTGTACCCTGGAGGAAATTGTGATCCAGGGACGGGAACTGGGACAGTTCGTAAATGACTTTATCTGGTACATGAGGAACCTTCTCCTGATTCAGAGCGCGGATGATGCGGAAGGACTCCTGGATATGTCAGAGGAAAACTTAAAGCAGCTGAAGGAAGATGGGAAAAGGGCGGACGGACCCACGCTGATGCGGTACATCCGGGTGTTTTCCGAACTATCCAACCAGCTGCGCTATGCATCCCAGAAACGGGTGCTGGTGGAGGTGGCCCTGATTAAACTAACCCGTCCGTCCATGGAACCCAATCTGGATTCCGTCCTTCAGCGTCTTGCCGAACTGGAAGAACAGATGGAAGACCTGGAAGCCGGGCGCATGGCTATCCCCATGGCAGGACCGTCCCAGACGGCTGCCGTACCAGGGACTGCGGCACCGGGAAGCCCCGCAGGACCGGTTCCCCAGGCCCAGTTCACGCAGGCTCAGGCAGAACCCCAGGTTCCGGCGGAAAAAGTAAGCCTGCCTAAGGCCCAGCTGGAGGATTTAAAGCTGGTCCGTAACGAGTGGGCTAAGATTGTCCGCAGCATAGGAGGGGGAGCCAAATCCTATCTCAGGGATACGGTTGTGGAACCTGGAGGCGAGGGGTGCCTTACCATTGTGTTCATGGATTCCATGAACTACGACATGGGCAAGCGTCCCACCGTGATTGGGGAGCTGGAGCGGTACGTGGAAACCAATTATGGCAGGTCCATTTACTTTAAGACAAGGCTGGCCGGTAAGGGCGAGAGGCTGAACACCATATATATAACAGAAGAAGAGCTGGAAGATAAGATTCATATGGATATTACATATGAAGATTAATAATAATAAATAACAGATTATATAGGAGGAATACACCATGGCAAAACGTGGCGGATTTCCAGGCGGAATGCCTGGCAATATGAATAACCTTATGAAGCAGGCGCAGCGTATGCAGCGCCAGATGGAAGAAACGACTAAGGAACTGGAGTCAAAAGAATATACAGCCACATCCGGCGGAGGCGCTGTAAGCGTGACCGTATCCGGCAAAAAGGAAGTTGTGTCTGTCAAGTTATCCGAGGAAGTAGTGGACCCGGATGATATTGAGATGCTGGAGGATCTGATCATGGCAGCTACCAACGAGGCATTCCGCCAGATGGAAACAGAGAGCAGCGAGGCCATGTCCAAGCTGACAGGCGGACTTGGAGGGGCATTGGGCGGAGGCCTTCCTTTCTAATGGATTATTACAGCAGTCAGATTACCAAATTAATAGAAGAGCTGTCCAAGCTTCCGGGAGTTGGGGCCAAATCGGCCCAGCGCCTGGCATTTCACATCATCAACATGCCCAAGGAGCAGGTGGAGGAACTGGCGGCTGCCATGACCGGGGCCAGGAATAATGTGCGTTACTGCAAGGAGTGCTTTACCCTTACGGATAAGGAACTGTGTCCAATCTGCAGCAGTGACAGGAGAAACCATAAGACCATCATGGTGGTTGAGAATACAAGGGATCTGGCTGCCTATGAGAAGACCGGCAAGTATGATGGTATTTACCATGTACTTCACGGAGCCATCTCCCCAATGCTGGGAATTGGCCCAAATGATATTAAACTCAAGGAATTGATGCAGCGGCTTCAGTCCGATGTTGAAGAAGTCATCATTGCAACCAATTCCAGCCTGGAAGGTGAGACAACAGCAATGTATATCAGTAAGCTGATAAAGCCCACCGGGATTAAGGTTACCAGGATTGCCAGCGGGGTTCCTGTTGGGGGGGATTTGGAATACATAGATGAAGTAACGCTTCTTCGGGCATTGGAAGGCAGGACCGAAATCTAGTGTGGTGGCACGTTGGCTTCTTGTAAAAACCCAAGGGATGTCAACATGGTCAGTACACTGGGGTGCGTTTGAAAATCCATTCCAGTCATCAGCCTTAAGGAATCATTAAGAGGTGTCCCCTTAGGGCAGATGACCCAAAACGGTTTTCAAACACATCCCGGTACATCCTGGTGCTGGCCGGTGAGACAGGCTGATATGGCACCAGTACTTGAGACAGGGATTTCCATACCGGGAACTAGCTATAGGGAGATGCAAAAGATGGATAAATACGAGTTTAACATTAAAGTTGAGCAGATAAAGAAGATGGTGAACAAAGGCGACTATGAGACAGCCATGAAGATTGCGGATACCATTGACTGGCGCAGGGTGCGCAATGTCAATATCCTGTCCATGGTAGCCACCATATACGAGAAGAATGGAGAGTATCAGGAGGCCAAGGATATCCTGCTGCTTGCCTTTGAACGTGCCCCTATCGGTAAACGCCTGCTGTTTAAGCTGGCGGAGCTGGCCATAAAGGAGGGCAGCATCAGGGAGGCGGAGGATTATTACAGGGAGTTCTGTGACCTGGCTCCCGACGATCCCAGACAGTATATACTCCGATATATGATCCTGGGGGCAAAAGGTGCGCCTGTGGAGCAGTTAATCCATACCCTGGAGCAGTACTGTGGCATTGAGCTGGATGAAAAGTGGCTTTATGAGCTGGCAGAACTGTATGCGGAAGCCGGCATGGGCGATTTGTGCATCATGGCCTGTGATAAGATCATGCTCATGTTCGGTCTGGGTAAATATGTGGAAAAGGCCATGGAACTGAAGATCCAGTTTGCCCCGCTTACCACATACCAGATGGATTTAGTGGAGAACCGGGATAAATATGAAGCAAAACTCCGGGCAGTTGAAAAAGAATACCGCATGGGTAAGCCGGCCGGAGGTTATGAGGATATTTCCCGGGACGGACAGGTTCCGTATGAAGCCGGAACTGATCGTCCATCCCATGATGCGGGCAGTAGGGAAGCCGCATTTACCAGGGAGCCTGGATACGAAGAAGAATATGAAGAGGAGCCATCCTACAGCAGGGAAGTCGTATATACCAGGGAACCTGGATACGAGGAAGGACCGGAGTATGACCCGGAAGCGGGTTATGACGAGGACGCGGCATTTATTGGCGGTGCCGGAGAAGCCGGATATGCTGAGGATAGGGATTATGAAGGATATGCCGGGGAAGCGGTGTATGCTGAGGATCAGGAATATGCCGGAGGAACCGGGTACGCCGCACAGGAAAGATATGGCGCAGAAGCCGGGTACGCCGCACGTGAAGGATATGGCGCAGAAGCCGGATACGCTGCACGTGAAGGATATGGCGCAGAAGCCGGGTACGCTGCACGTGAAGGATATGATGCGGAAGCCGGGTATGCCGCACAAGAAGGACACGGCGCGCAAGCCGGGTATGCCGCACAGCAAGGACACGGCGCGCAAGCCGGGTATGATGCACAGGAAGGATACGGAGCAGAAGCCGGATATGCTGAAGATGATGAGGAGGAAGCCGGCGTATATGATGATTATGGGCAGGATGATGGTGAGAATCCCCCGGTCCATGACCAGGTGACCATTGAGCCGGAAGAAGCAGTTACAGGGCATCAGGAGTGGATGCCGGAGGAGGACCCGGACGCAATGACGGACAAGGCCCTGAAAGCGCGTATGCATGAAGCGGAAGTGCAGGCCAACCTAGCCATGGAGATGTCCAGGATTTCTGACCAGGGATTTAGGAGGGAAGTGGAAATGGCCCAGACCCGTGTCCTTTCTGATATCCGGGATATCAGCAAGAGTCCGGTCAGGCAGGCCCATCACCTTATGATAGAGGCTGCCACGCCGCAGCAGGGACTTGAACAGGCCATTGAATCTTTAAAAAAGATTCACAAGGAGACCGGGGCAAAAAACCAGGCTGCAAAGATTACAGGAGAAAAAATCAACGGCAAAGGTGTATTCAATATCTCAGATAAGCTTACAGGCAAGGATTTGATAATTGAGGGTGCCGGCGATATGACGGAGTCCATCCTGCAGGAGCTTAACCAGCTGATGGCCAGGGACGAAACCGGCATGAATGTGGTCCTGATTGACACGGCAGAGCGTCTGGCAGGCCTGCACAGGATATATCCCGGGCTGGCAAAGCGGTTTGAATATATCGGGACATCCACGCCGCACAAGGAAGATGGGTACGAGGCCTCCAAAGAGGATAAGCGCCCTGTAAGACAGGTACAGGTGAAGCGGCAGGACAATCCCCAGCCGGCCGTGCGTACAATGGGACGGCCGCATCCGGCACAGGAGGAGACAAAAACAGCTGTACAGGAACAGCAGCCCCGCCAGCAGACGGCTCAGGAAATGATTAAGCCTGAAAGAAGACCGGAACAGCAGAAACCGGTTGCCAAGATGCAGCTCCCCCAGCCTGATCCGGTACAGAAAATAAATGCAGCTGATTCGGATAAGGTAAATGAGACGGTCCCTGCATCTCTTAAGAAGGATGAGACAGGGCCGGTATCCATTAAGAAGAATAGGACGGTCCCTGCATCTGCTAAAGATGAGACGGGCCCGGTATCCATTAAGAAGAATCAGGCAGTCCCTGCATCTGTTAAAAAAGTCCCGGAGCCCGAGATTCCCGAGGAAGAGGAGATTCCGGATGATGAGGAGATGGATATTGATGAATTCGCCAAGTATGCATGTGGATACGCTGGCGACATTGACTGCAGCATTTCCGGAAAAAGCATGCTGGCTCTTTATGAGCGCATTGAAATCATGGAAGAGGATGGAATCCCTCTGACAAGGGTCAATGCCGAAGACCTTATTGAGGAAGCTGCTGATAAAGCAGAAAACCCCTCCTTTTTCAAACGCTTAACAGGGATATTTTCATCCAAATATGATAAGGATGGACTTCTTATATTAAAAGAGGAGCATTTTATATGAAATCCATAGGAATAATTGCACTTGACCTGGACGGTACTTTGCTGGACAGCCAGAAGCGCCTGTCTGGGCGTAATAAGGAAGCCCTGCTCAGATGTTCTGACCTGGGAATTGAAATCGTCCCTACCACAGGAAGGGCGGTAGACGGCATCATGCCTGAAATCCGCAATCTGCCCGGCGTCCATTATGCCATCACCACCAACGGAGGGACGGTTGCCGACCTGAGATGCGCCAGATGCCTGACCAGATGCACGCTTTCCAATGTAAAAGCATTGGAAATACTGAATATCGTAAAAAAGTACAATGCCATGTACGATCCCTACATTGACGGACGGGGCATTTCACAGCCTGATTTCATTGACCATATGGCTGATTATGGCCTTTCCGGCGTCATGCAGGACATGGTACGGGCAACCAGGGATTTGGTTTCGGATGTAATACGCCATGTGGAGCAATGCAAAAAGGATGTTGAGAAGGTAAATATATATCTGGCTGATTTAAAGGACAGGGAGATACTCAGGGAGGAGCTGTCCTTAGTGGAAGGAATCATCATAAGCTCTTCCCTCTATAATAATCTGGAAATCAACGCTGAAGGCGCCACTAAGGGCAATGCACTTATGTGGCTGGCCAGCCACCTGGGAATCAGCAGGGAAAGGACCATGGCATTTGGAGATGGCGAGAATGATGTCACCATGCTGAAGGCGGCCGGTATCGGGATTGCCATGGGGAACGGTCTGGAGATAGCCAAACGTGCAGCTGACCAGGTAACCCTGACCAATGATGAGGACGGAGTTGCAGACGCAATTGAACGCCTGATATTAAACTGAAAACGAGACTGAAAGAAGCTTAACACATGATGATAGATAATTGGCTGTCCGTCGGGGCAGGTGTATTTCTGGTAGGCATGGTACTCTACGGACATTACCGTGGGTTCCTTAAGCAGTGCGTATCCCTGGGGGCCCTGATCCTTACTATAGTTATAGTAAAAATGGCAACGCCCTACATGACCGGATTCATAAAAGACAATCCGTCCATACGTCAAAGCGCGGCCAATGTCATTTTGAACATATCAGGGTGGGAAGAACCATCTCAGGAAGAAACGCAGCTTCCCTCATCCCAGCGGCTTTTGATTGAGGGCCTGAACCTGCCCCAGTCTGTAAAAGACGCATTACTGGAGAATAATAACAGTGAGATATACAAAATGCTGGGCGTGGACCAGTTTGCAGAATACATCAGTATGTATCTGGCCGACATGCTCATCAATGCCATTGCGTCCATTGTACTGTTCCTGGCAGTGTATATATTGATACATCTGATTGTCAGGTGGCTGGATCTGATAGCACGCCTGCCCATTTTATATGGGCTGAACCATATAGCGGGCGCCCTCATGGGATTGGCCCAGGGATTGCTTTTTCTTTGGGTGGCAGGATTTATCCTGAACCTGTTTTCAGCAACACCATTGGGAAAAATGCTGGAGGAGCAGGTGTATGCCAGTACATGGCTGACCTTTCTGTACCGCTACAACCTGATAAACTTTGTATTAGGCGGTATTGTCAGGGGAATCTTCTGATAAGAAATGATTAAGTTGTTCATATATTATATTAAATATAGACAAATAGCTGGAGGAAGTTGGAAACAACGGATGCCAGCTATTTTTTTAACAACCACAAAATATAGAAAAATTCAAAGAAAATAAGCATATTTAGTAGTTGTGGAATATTATTTAAAATTGTTCAAAAAAATGGTACAAATTCCCTTGACATATTGATTAAGTAGTGTTATATTATAGTTCCACCGCGAAAAAACGGCGGGGGAGTTTTTAAAAGAAATAAAAAAAGTTGTTGACAGGATATGGAAACTGTGATAAGATATAAAAGTTGCAGTCGAAAAACATGACAACAACAAAAACAAAAGAATTAAAAAAACTGTTGACAAAAGCAAAAGCTTATGATATACTATCAAAGCTGTTGCCGAGACAGACAACAGACAGAGGACCTTGATAATTGAAGATTGAACAGTATGTAAAACCCTGAAAATTCTAAAAAACAGAAGGCCTGGTTTAGGCCTTTGGATTTGAGAAAATTCAGAACAAAACCAAGTAATGAAGGT
>ERZ773144.2834-NODE-2834-length-12911-cov-7.939250_pt1 | contig 12911 bp, 15 predicted proteins | sample MGYA00580849_ERZ773144 | MGnify/ENA primary metagenome ERZ773144 (study PRJEB29015, sample SAMEA2737861) | human gut metagenome | biome: human gut; feature: human-associated habitat; material: faeces | place: China | collected 2012 ...
AATAAGCAGGATATAAAAAAAGTTGATGAAATGTTAGAAAAATATCAAGGTAAAAAACTTATTCTTTTAGCTCCAGGAAGTAAATGGTTTACTAAAAAATGGCCTCTTGAATATTTTAATGAAGTAATTGGGCAGGTAATGAACAGAGAGGATATTGTAACAGGGATAATAGGCGGAGCTGAGGAATTGACTTTAAATATTGTTACTGGTGGAAATGTAGTCGATTTTAGAGGAAAAACTACTCTTTTGGAACTTGCAGAACTTATAAAAAGATCAGAATTAGTTGTAACAAATGATTCATCTCCTATACATATAGCTTCAGCATGGAAAAATGTAAAAATTCTTGCAATATTTGGACCTACAGTAAAAAGGCTGGGATTTTTTCCATGGTCTGAAAATAGTAAGGTATTTGAAACAGAAAATCTTACTTGCAGACCATGTTCACTTCATGGAGGGGATAAATGTCCTCAAAGACATTTTAAATGTATGCTGGAGATCAAACCTAAAATGATACTGGATGAAATAATGAAAACTATAGAGAGAGTTTGATTTTATGAATAAAGAAAAACTGGGAAATATTTTTTTATACTATAAAGAAGAAAAAGATAGAAAACTGTATGAAAAAATTGAAAATAAAGAATATGAAATTATAAAGATATTTAAAAATGATCAACGAAGTTATGTAGCACTTATAAATATAGAGGGAGCAAATTTTGTATATAAACAGCCTGTTGAGAAAAACAGCAGAAAATGGCAGAGATTTCTTTCTATATTTAGAGGAAGTGAAAGCAGAAGAGAATTTCAAAATATAGAAAAAATAAATGATGTAGGATTAAATGGAGCTGTTCCTTGTCTTGCTGTAGAAAAAAAGAAAGGACTGCTTGTAGTAGATTCATATCTTATTTATTCATATATAGATGGGAGAGAAAGCAGCTTTGAAGATATAGAGATGATAAGTCAGGAATTGAGAAAAATTCATGATTTAGGCTTTCTTCATGGGGATTCTCATTTAAATAACTTTTTAATAAAGGATAATAAAGTTTATCTTATAGATACAAAATTAGAAAAAAATAAATATGGAAATTTTGGGAAGAGTTTTGAATTTATGTATCTTGAGGAGAGCTGTCCAGAAGAAATAGATTTTGATAAGAATAACATCTATTTCAAAGGAGCCAGAATGCTGAGAGTTTATCTAACAATGCTTTCAAGAATCAAGACAAAATTAAAGAATATTAGGAGAAGGAAAAAGTGAAAATATTGGTTATCAGGCTTAGTTCAATAGGAGACATCATATTGACTACCCCTGTATTAAAAGCATTTAAAGAAAAATATCCAGAAGCAGTAATAGATTTTTTAGTTCTGGACAAATTTAAGGATTCTATAGAAGGAGTTCCATTTATTAATAAAGTTATCCTGTTTAATAAGGAAAAAAATGATGGACTTCATAATATGGAAAAATTTGGTAAAGAACTGAAAAAAAATGGATATGATTATGTATTTGATCTTCATTCTAAAATAAGATCAAAAGTTATTTCAAAAAATATTGGGGTAAAAACTTTCACTTATAGAAAAAGAAGTTGGTGGAAAACTCTTTTTGTAAAAATGAAATTAATAAAATATAAAGTTGATAATACAATAGTTAAAAATTATTTTGGTGCTTTTAAAGATTTTGGACTTGAATATAAAGGTGAAGATATATATTTTGCTTTTTCTGAAAAAGACATGTTATATAAAGAATATGGAGAACTCCCTGTAATGGCACCAGGAGCTTCCAAAAATACTAAAAAATGGACAAAAGAAGGATTTGGAGAATTAGCAAATTTAATCTATAAAAAATATGGAAAAAAGACTGTTCTAATTGGTGGAAATGAAGATATTGAACTCTGTAATGAAATAGATAAATTAAGTGAAGGTCATACAATAAATATGGCTGGAAAGCTTTCCCTTAAACAAAGCGGAGCACTTTTATCAAGAGCTTTGTTTCTTGTTACAAATGATTCTGGTCCTTTTCATATAGCAAGAGGTGTAAAATGTAAAACATTTGTAATATTTGGGCCTACTAGTCCAGAAATGTTTGACTTTGGCAATAATACTATATTAATAGATAAAAATGTAAAATGTTCACCTTGTAGTCTGCATGGTGACAAAGAATGTCCTAAGGGTCATTTTGATTGTATGAAACAGATAACAGGAAAAGAAGTTTTTAATACAATAGAAAATAGTGCAAAAATATAAAGGAAGTGGTGAATAAGAGATGGCAAAAGCAAAGAACACAGAAAAGAATCGTGAAGTCAGCGAAAAAGAAAAAGCATTAGAACTGGCAATGAAACAGATAAAAAAAGATTTTGGTGAAGGCTCTATAATGAAACTTGGAGATAATCAAGAAATGAATGTAGAGGTCATCTCAACTGGAAGTATAAATCTTGATGCAGCATTAGGTTTAGGAGGAGTACCGAGAGGAAGAATCGTTGAAATATATGGGGCTGAAAGTTCAGGGAAAACAACAATAGCTCTTCATATAGCTGCAGAGGCACAAAAAGCAGGAGGAATAGTGGCATTTATAGATGCTGAACATGCTTTAGATCCTGTATATGCAAAAGCTCTAGGAGTAGATGTGGATGAACTGCTGATATCTCAGCCAGATTATGGGGAGCAGGCTTTAGAAATAGCAGATATGCTTGTGAGATCAGGAGCTGTTGATCTTATAGTAGTGGATTCTGTAGCTGCTCTTGTACCAAAAGTGGAAATTGATGGAGAAATGGGAGATCAGCAGATGGGACTTCAGGCAAGACTTATGTCAAAAGCTCTAAGAAAACTTACTGCAACATTGAATAAATCAAAAACTACAATGGTATTTATTAATCAGATCAGAGATAAAATTGGTGGATTTGGATTTGGACCTCAAACTACAACTACTGGAGGAAAGGCTTTAAAATTTTATTCATCAGTGAGAATGGAAGTAAAAAGAATTGGTTCAGTAAAACAAGGTGATGAAGTAATAGGAAATGAAACAGTAGTAAAAGTTACTAAAAATAAAATAGCTCCTCCATTTAAAGAAGCAGCGTTTCAAATAATGTATGGAAAAGGAATATCAAGAGTAGGAGAAATACTTGATATGGCTATAGAGAAAGATATAGTTGCAAAATCAGGAGCTTGGTTTAGTTTTGGAGATATAAGATTAGGACAGGGTAAAGAGAATGTAAAAGTAAGACTTGAAACTGAGTCTGAACTTTTAGCTAAGATAGAAGAAGAGGTAAAAAAAGCTGTAAAACCAGATAAAAAAGAAGATAAAGAAGCTGAGAAACCTGAGGCCAAAGAGGGAGTATTAAGTTTTGAAGAAGTTTAGTCTAAAAGGAAATAAAGTATATTTTGATGAAATATTCTGTATTGATTTAAATAAAACCACTATAACAGAATTTGATTTGAAAAATAAAGAATATCTCACAAATGAAGAGTATGAACATCTTATTAGGTTAAGAGCTTTGAGTATGGGCTATTTTCTTTTATCAAAACAGGATTATTCAATCAAAGAATTAAAAACTAAGCTATTGCTGAAATATAGAGAAAAACATATAATAGATGAAATTATAGAAGAATTTAGAGAAAAAAATTATTTAGATGATTATGAATATGGAAGAAGTTATGTAAGAAACCATAATTATGGAAAGAAAAAAATGGAATTTATGCTTTTTCAAAAAGGAATTTCTCAAGATATTATAAGAGAAGTTATAGGGGAAAATTCTGAAAATGAAATGGAAGAAATAAAAAAATTATGGATTAAACTTGGGGATAAAGAAAAAGAAAAAAAGATACTTTCTTTGATGAGAAAGGGTTTTGAATATCAAGACATAAAAAAAGCAGTGTCAGAGCTGGAGTAATGTGGAGGATAAAATGTTAGGTTTGATTTTAGCTTCATCAACAGGATTCTTTTTGTTTATATTTATAAGTATATTTTACCTTCCAAAGATTCATTTTTTAAGTGAAAGAAAAGGTGTAGAATACTCAAGAAGAAAATTAAAATGGCTTTCAAGAATGGTATTAGGAAGTCTGAATGTAAAATTAAGAGTAAAATATAAAAATAGAAGAGCAATAAATTCTTTAGATAAAACTAAGGGAATAATTTTTGTATGTAATCATCAAAGCAATCTAGATATACCAGCAATAGTTACAGCTTTACATATGGATGTAGGATTTGTAGCAAAACATGAGATGAAATCTTGGCCTTTTTTTGGAACGTGGATGAAAAAGAGTAATTGTGTTTTTCTTAACAGAGAAAATCCAAGAGAAGGAATAAAGGATATGAAAAAAGCTGTAGAACTTATAAAAAAAGGTTATCCTACTGTTATTTTTCCAGAAGGAGAAAGAACTATTGATGGAAGTATATTGAGCTTTAAAAAAGGAAGCTTTAAATTAGCAACTGAAACTAATGGGATAATAGTTCCACTTACATTGAAAGGCACATATAACATTCAGAAAAGAGGGAATCTTAAAATGAATAGAGGACAGCTTGTGACTTTAGTAGTAGATGAACCGATTTTTATAGAGGATATCCCTAAAGAAGAATTAAAAAATTTAAATACAAAAGTGAGAGATATCATTGTTAAAAATTTTGAAGCTATATAGATAATTTTACAATAAAGTTTATATTAAAAAACTATATTTTTATTGACAAGAGGATTCTAAAATGTTAATATTATATCAGTTATATGACTGACGGAACGTGGAATTAACCACATGAAGTATAACGATGATAATGCCGACCGTCTGGGCAAGTAAGCCTAGATTGTCGGTTTTTTTTATACATTTTTTTAGGATAAAGAAGTTAAAAATATTGAATATAATTGTTGACTTATTTTATAAGGAATGGTAAAATAAAAATATATTAAGACAATCAATGGAAAGTATAAATATTTTAAACAGTTAGTAAAACTGATATCATTCAGTTTTTAAATATTAAGTTTTTATTTTATGAGGAGGTATCATAATGAAATATTGGAATGGTTTTAAAGGGGACCTTTGGCAGAAAGAGATTAATGTAAGAGACTTTATACAATGTAACTATACTCCATATGAAGGAGATGAATCTTTTTTAGTTAAATCCACTGAAAATACCAAGAAAGTATGGGATAAACTTACTGAAATGTTTAAAGAGGAAAGAGCAAAAGGTATTTATGATGCTGAAACTAAAAAACCTCAAGCTATTGATGCTTACGGACCTGGATATATAGAAAAAGATTCTGAAGTTATTGTTGGACTTCAAACTGATGCTCCTCTAAAAAGAGGTATTTATCCAAAGGGTGGACTTAGAATGGTAAAAAATTCTCTGGAAGCTTTTGGATACAAAATTGATCCAATGACAGAAGAAATATTTACTAAATATAGAAAAACTCATAATGAAGGAGTTTTCTCGGCATATACTGATGAAATGAAAGCAGCAAGAAAATCTGGTATCATAACTGGACTTCCTGATGCTTATGGAAGAGGAAGAATAATAGGAGACTATAGAAGAGTAGCTCTTTATGGAATAGATAGACTGATAGAAGATAAAAAAAATCAAATGAAAATATTAGAAATTCCTGAAATGGATGATGAAACTATAAGAAGAAGAGAAGAAACTCATGAGCAGATTCAAGCTTTAAAAAGATTTGTAAAGATGTGTGCTTCTTATGGTTTTGATGTATCAAGACCAGCAGAAAATGCAAAAGAAGCTGTACAATTTGTATATTTTGGATATCTTGCAGCAACTAAAGATCAGGATGGAGCTGCTATGTCACTGGGAAGAACTTCAACTTTCCTCGATATTTATATTCAAAGAGATCTTGAGGCAGGGCTTATAACTGAAGAAGAAGCTCAGGAACTTATAGACCAATTTATAATTAAATTAAGAATAATCAGATTCTTAAGAACACCTGAATATGATGCATTGTTCTCAGGAGATCCTACATGGACTACTGAGTCATTAGGGGGACAGGGAGTAGATGGAAGAACATTAGTAACTAAAACATCTTTCAGATATCTTCATACTTTGTATAACTTGGGACCAGCTCCTGAACCAAACTTAACTGTTCTTTGGTCAGTAAATTCTCCAGAAAATTGGAAAAAATACTGTGCAAAAGTTTCAATAGATACATCTTCTATTCAATATGAAAATGATGATCTAATGAGACCTGAGTTTGGAGATGACTATGGAATAGCATGTTGTGTATCACCTATGAAAATAGGAAAAGGAATGCAGTTCTTTGGAGCTAGAGCAAACCTTGCAAAAACTCTTCTATATGCTTTGAATGGAGGAAGAGATGAGAAAACTGGAGCTCAGGTAGCACCTAAATTTGCACCTGTAACTGGTGATTATTTAGAGTTTGATGAAGTAATAGAAAAATTTGAACAAATGATGAAATGGCTTGCAGGAGTATATGTAAATGCTTTAAAAATAATTCATTATATGCATGACAAATATGCTTATGAGGCTTTTGAAATGGGACTTCATGATCTTGATATTGAAAGAACCCAGGCTACTGGAATAGCTGGTCTTTCAATAGTAGCTGATTCACTTGCAGCTATTAGAGATACAAAAGTAAAAGTAATAAGAAATGAAGAAGGGTTAATTGTAGATTTTGAAAGAGAAGGAGATTATGTTCCTTATGGAAATAATGAAGATTCTACAGATGAACTTGCTGTAAAAGTTACTGAAAAATTTATGGATTATTTAAGAACACATGAAACTTACAGACATTCAAGAGCAACTCAATCTATTCTTACTATAACTTCAAATGTTGTATATGGTAAAAAAACAGGAAATACTCCTGATGGAAGAAGGGCAGGAACTCCATTTGCACCAGGAGCGAATCCGATGAATGGAAGAGATACTAGAGGAGCAATAGCTTCACTTGCATCAGTTGCTAAACTTCCATTCCATCATTCAAATGATGGAATATCATATACATTTGCAATAGCTCCAGGTGCATTAGGAAAAACTAGAGAAGACAGAGTTGATAATCTTGTTTCTATGATGGATGGATATTTTACTCCAGAAGGAGGACAACATCTTAATGTCAATGTTTTTGACAGAGAGTTATTAGAGGATGCAATGGCAAATCCTGAAAAATATCCACAGCTTACAATAAGAGTATCTGGATATGCAGTAAACTTTGTAAGATTGACAAGAGAGCAACAATTGGATGTACTTTCGAGAACAATCAATGGAAGAATGTAATTTGAAATAATATAAAATAAATCAAAGAGACTGATTCAAACTTGGGAAGAGACTTTCAATTTTGGATCAGTCTTTTCTTTAAATATGTGATATACTAGAATAAAAGTTTAAAGCAGTTAAAGGTGATATAATGGAATAGCTGATAAGATTAATAAGAAAGAGGTTTGTGATGATGAATTTATTGAGATATTGCTTGAATTAAAATGGTGGGATTTTGCTAAAGAAAAACTGTTAAAATTTCTTCTTGCATTATGCAATGAAGATATATACAAAATAAAGTTGAAGTTAAAAAGAGAGAAGGAATAATCAAATATTTCTTAAAGGAGATGAGAATATGAGCAGGATTGGAAATATACATTCATATGAGAGTTTTGGAACAGTGGATGGACCAGGAATAAGATTTGTACTTTTTCTTCAAGGATGCCCACTAAGATGTAAATTCTGCCATAATCCTGATACATGGAATATGTCAGAGGAAAAAATAAAAGAAGAAGCTGCAGAAACTTTTGAGAAAGTAAAAAAATATAAAGGATATTTTGGAAAAAAGGGGGGACTTACTGTAACAGGAGGAGAACCTCTTCTTCAAGTTGATTTTGTTCTTGAACTTTTTAAACTTTGTAAAGAAGATGGAATAAATACAGTAGTAGATACCTCTGGATATATTTTTAATGAAAAAGTAAAAGAAGTATTAGAGTATACAGATCTTGTACTTTTAGATATAAAAGCTATTGATGAAGAAATATATAAAGAACTTACAGGAGTAGAACTTGAAAATACTCTGAAATTTGCTCAATATTTGAAAGAAAAAGGGAAAAGAGTTTGGATAAGACATGTAATAGTTCCTGGAATTACAGATAATGATGAACTTTTGAATAGATTAGCAGAGTATATATCTGCTTTAGGTAATGTAGAAAAAGTTGAATTGTTACCATATCACAGACTTGGAGAATTTAAATATAAGGAATTAGGAATGAAGTATGCTCTGGAAGGAATAGAAGAACTTTCTAAAGAAAGACTTGAGAATGCTGTTACTATATTTCAAAAATATAATTTGAAAGTTAATTAGGAAAAAACTGCTTTTTTCTTATAAAAGAAAAACTAATTCTGTTAATTTTTGTTAATTGTTTTAAAGTTCTTTAAGATTTGAATTTTGAAAATTGGTATTTTTTAAATTATTATATGTTTTTACTCATAGCTAACAAACAGCTAACAAATATACATCCATTATTTTGTTATTTAATGGATGTATATTTTGTAATTTTATATGATTTTATCAACCGCTTTTTTTAGCTCTTCAATATCTTTGTGAGTATAAATTTTTTCTGTTGTTTCAAAATTACTATGCCCTATGATGCTTTTTATAGAAGTAGGGTTAGCATCAGCATTATTTAGTAGAGTGGCAAAGGTATGCCTGCAATCATGAATAGTGTGTGTGAATCCAAGGCTTTCCATTAAACCAGAAAAATTAATTTTTCTCCAATTACTATAACTAATTTTTTTATTGTATACAGATTGGAATAAGTATGTTTTATTTGGGGAAACATTTTTAATAATTAAAGGTAATATTTTATAGTTAAAAGGGATTAATCTATTTTTTCCAGCTTCGGTTTTTGAACCTGTTCTACAGTATCTTTCTTCTAAGTTAATATCCTCTATTTTTAAGTTTAACAGTTCCCCTATCCTTAATCCAGTGTAAATCATAATTAAAATCATATCAACTTCTTGCGTTCCAGATAGTTCCCACAATTTAGCAATCTCATCAGATGTAAAAATTTTTCTTTTAATAACCTTTTCATTCTTTTTATTAATGTCTATAAGTGTGCCATAATTTTTTTCTACCAATTCTCTTTTGAGTGCAAAATCAAAGATTTGCATACATAAAGATTTTCTTCCTTTAATTGTTCCATATGATGAATTATCTAAATCAAAAAGTTCTTGAAGCATGTCAAGTTTTATTTCTTTGATAGGAATCTTATATAAAGGTTCAAAGTACTTGAAGAGATGTTCTTTATTTTCAAGAGTAACTTTTTGTAATTTATCCTTCTTGGAATCTAATAATTTTTTAAATATTTCATAAAAGGTTATTTTAGCAGCTGTTAAATCATATGGATTTTTATTATATTCAGCTAAAGCTATTTTAGCTTCTTTACTACCCTCATAATACCCTAGGATAACTCTTCTTTGTATCCCTCCTTTTAAACTTACAGTTTTAACTGCAACATAAGGTCTTCTCCTTTTTCCAGACAGCTTGTATACACTGCCATATCCATTTGCATTACGCATAAAAAAAATCACATCCTTTCTGTTATTTTTGCATAGTAAAATAACCAAAGTCGTGATATAATACAAATACCTATTATATATCGCATGACTTCAGTTATGCATATGTGGAGCAGTTATTGTTGGTAGCAATAGCTGCTTTTATTTATTAATCAATATAACTATTTATTATATTGGTTAATTGTTCAAATCTTCTCTTTGTAATTACCATATCCTCTATCTCTTCTATATAAAATTCTTTTTCGATATATAGTAACATAAATATATCCGCTTCCAGTTCATATTTTGAATTTTTAGGAATAAAATTACTGGATAGAAATCTAGTCATTTCACTTCTATGTAATAGTGCATGTCCTATTTCATGTAACGCCGTTAATTTCAAAGCAATTCCTTCAAGGGCTTCATTTAATACTATATATGTTTTCTTGAGACAAATTTTATAATAACCAGCCATTTCTCCTAAATCATCAAATATAACTATAAAACCTAATTTTCTGGCGAGTTCTAGGGGATTGTTTATATTGTATTTTCTTTTAATTTTCTTTACAATTCTATTAATATACTTAACATCCACCATAGACTTCACCTACTTTTTTCTTTTATTACGCTCTTTAGCATCGTAAAATATGTTTTGAAAAGATAAAAGCATTTTTTCCTTAGTTTCATCTGAAATATTAGAGTCATCAAAGAACATAGCTGATTCACCCATAAATTTAATATATTGTTTTCTAGTAATACCTTTCAATTCATCTGGAATTCTGTATCTATCTGCGAGATTTTGTATGTCTTCTAAAGAGAATTTTTCTTTAATATGTTTTAGTTCATATGCTTTCAGTACTAACTCCACATCATATGTGGCTATTACTCCCTCACCAGATTTTAATACATCGACTTTATTACCTCTTTTTATATTGCTGAGCCCAACACCGCTATTATCGTGTAGTCTGAAAGAAATTGTATTTATAAGCTGTTCTTCTTTTGTGGCATGTTGCATAGGTTCATCCGGAATAAAATCCCATCCCATCAATATTCCAGGAGATACTTTTAAAGCTTTAGCAATTTTTTCTATTTTATCAGAAGGAATATTTGAGATAACTCCACTTTCGTATTTTTGAATAGTTTGACGGCTTACTCCAACTTTTTCAGCAACATCTTCTAAGGTCATAGAATTTAATAATCTGTATTTTTTTATATTATCTTTTAACTCCATTAAATTTACCCCTCTTTCTCTAGTTTTATATAATACTATTATAACACTTTTCTCTTATTATGCAACAAAAAAGTTGTTTTTTACAAAAAAAAGCTATTGACAAGTTACAGAATTGTGTGATATTATTGTAGCGTAATAAGCGACAAAAAGGAGGTGAACAATAAATGGTTGATGTAAATGAGTTAAGAGGTATCATAGCAAAAAAAGGATTATCTCAGGCAGATGTAGCAAAAAAATTAGGGATAACTCCAAAAACATTTTATGAAAAAATGAAAAAGGCTATCTTCACAAGTAAAGAAATGCAAGGAATGATTAAATATTTAGAAATTGAAGATCCATGTTCAATTTTTTTTGCAGATTATGTCGCTTATGAGGCGACAAAAAAGGAGGAATAAAAAATGCAAAATTTAATGGTACAAAACAAAAATCAAATAACATCATTGGAATTACTGGAACAAATTAATTTTTTCAGAGAACAGGAAGGGAATAGATCAGAGTTAAAACATTATGATTTGTTGAAAGTGATTAAAGATGAGTTTGAAGAAGAAATAGCCGAAGGAAAAATTTCCGGCGGGTCATATAAAGATAAGCAGAATCAAGAAAGACCTATGTTTGAACTAACGCCATCACAAGCAAAACAGGTACTTGTAAGAGAAAGTAAATTTGTGAGAAAAGCAGTTATACATTATCTTGAGGAATTGGAAAGTAAATTAAAGAAACCTTTATCATCAGCACAACAACTATTGATGCAAGCTCAATACTTAGTAGAAATGGAAAATAGAGTGGCAGAAGTTGAAAAAGATGTAAAGCGTCTTGAAAATAATCAAAGAAGAACAATAACAAGTAATCAACTTACAGTCATAGCTTATGCAAATATGAAAAGTATAAAACCTAAGCACTATAATTCTTCTGTAATGGGAAAGAAAGCTACAAAGATTTGTAAAGCTGAAGGATTGATGATTGGTAAAGTAGTTGATAGTAAATATGGGCTAATAAACACTTATCCAGAAAGTGTATTAGACAGAATATTTTTAGGAGAAGATATTAAATAGAATAAATGTGAGGTGAAATTGAGTGACAACTAGGGATAAGAACTTGATACTAAATTTTATAAGGCAATCAGCAGTAGGAAAACCTTTAAAAGAGATGAGAGAGAAAATTCTCGATATGACAGGTAGTATGTGTGATGAATTAGATGCTATCAATGCTGAAGCTATAAAAAGTAAAGTAATTGAATTAGAAAGCCTAATACTTAATTATGAATATCTTTTAGAACACACACTTATGGATAATGGAGCTTTAGCACAAAATATTTTAGATGAATGTAACCTTGATAATCTACCTGATAATTATTGGGGGGGGGAATTCATAGAGGACTAAATTTTAAGGAGGTGAAAAATTTATGGCAAGCATGAAAGTAGATGAATTAGCATATGATATGGGATTAACTGTTCTTATGGCAAGAGAGGCAATAAAAGAAGGTAAGTTTGAATATTTTGCTTGGGCTATTGGAATGAGAGAAGGAAAAGCAAGAACTAAGATCTACATCAACAGAGAACGGTATGAATTATGGAAAAAAGGGCATGATTTAGAGTTAATTAAAAAAGCACTCGCTGAATGGTCAGATTCAACAAGTGCAAACGTATAGTATAAAAATCACATTACTTGAATTATAGCATAAGGAGGCTATGATGACAATTAAAAAATTTATTAGAAGAAATTTACCAGAAATATATGTTTTATCTGTATTCATAACAGTGTTAACTGTACAGCTGGCATATGAGTGCAGAGGATACTTTGCACTAGGTGGAGAAATACTTATTCCATTGATACCAGTGATGATACATATATGGATAGTGATGGAGGAGTAAATGGATAGAAAAATAGGAGAAATTATAGAGATTGAAGGTAAGAAATATAGATGTGTGGAAGGAAGCAGTTGTGAGGATTGTGCACTTGATTTTAAAGATGTGGATAACAAGTATCTTTGTGCAAAGCATGCAGAAATAATAGGTAGATGCTCAAGTAGTTTTAGAGAAGATGAAACCAGAATTAAATTTATAGAAGTTAAAGGAATAATGGATTTTAACTTATTAAAGAATTATACAAGTTTCACAAAAGGGGTAACACTTTCAGAAGAGAGGTTGAAAATTAGGGAAGAAGCAAAAGAATTTCTATATGAGTTAAAAAATGGAAATAAAATGCTTC
>ERZ773144.2842-NODE-2842-length-12870-cov-3.117753_pt1 | contig 12870 bp, 10 predicted proteins | sample MGYA00580849_ERZ773144 | MGnify/ENA primary metagenome ERZ773144 (study PRJEB29015, sample SAMEA2737861) | human gut metagenome | biome: human gut; feature: human-associated habitat; material: faeces | place: China | collected 2012 ...
ACGTCGGGTACGTTTATCGGGAGAGGCTTATTTCGCTGTTGAAAGAGATACAGCACATCCTTTCATTGTTTCCGGTTCATCCGGGGAGATCCGGGTCTTGGGTACAGAGTTCAATATCCGGGATGATGAAGATGAAGAACGGGTTGTGACTACCTTGGTGAAAGGAGCTGTCAGCTATACCGGCAAGAATTTGAAACAGGGGGAAATAGTTATGAAACCCGGAGAACAGGTCAGGGCCGGACGTCGGGGGGAGAAACCGGAATTATTGCAAGTGAATCCTAAAGAATTTATAAGCTGGAAGGACGGCATTTACTTCTTTAACAAAGAATCCCTGGAAGAAATGATGAAGACGGTCGGACGTAACTATGATGTGGAAGTTTTTTTCAATGGAGAAGCTTTAAAAAAATTACGCTTTTCAGGTCAACTGAAAAAATATGAACGGGTAGAAGAATTCCTGCAATTTATAGAAACCGGCGGGGATGTTACCTTTATTGTGAAAGACAGAACTATTACTGTAAATCCGAAATAAAACGATACGACAATTGTAGCAGCAATTGCCGTATCACACTGAAAAATTATTGGATAATTAAACAAATCAAAGTTATGAAAAAAAAAATGGTATTACAAACCGGGGCTTTCCTGGGAACGACGAAAAAAATTTTTGTTGGTATTTCTACTGAATGTCTTCCTGTTTTTTGGGGTACAAGCCCAGACACACCGGGTCACTCTGAATGTGAAAGAAACCTCTTTGGAACAGGTGATTAAAGAATTGGAAAAACAGACCGGATTACAATTTTTTTATAGTCAGGATAAAATCGAAAAGATTACCGGTTTATCGTTACAAGCTAAACAAGAAGATTTTAAAACGATTTTGGACCGGTTGTTGAAACACCCCCCCCTTACTTTTACGGTAATGGATAATGTGGTAGTCATTAAAGACCGGGAAAAAACGGTTTCACCGCTTCAGTCGGCTATTCGGGAGATAAAAGGAGTGGTGACGGATGTACAGGGAAACACCTTGCCGGGAGTGACTGTCCGGATCAAAGGGACGACTTTGGGCGGAGTAACCGATACCGAAGGTGCCTTTCAGCTCAGTCTTCCTGAGGGCGGAACGGTCTTGTTGTTTTCTTTTGTGGGTATGAAACCTTTGGAGGTCGTCCTCGGGAATCAGGAATTCTTACGGGTGAAACTCGAAGAAGAAAAGGTGGAAATGGACGAAGTGGTCGTTACCGGTATTTTTCGGAAAGCGAAGTCGAGTTATACCGGTGCGGCAACCGTAGTGACGGGAGAAGAACTTAAGCAGTTCGGTAATCGTAACTTGTTGACTTCCTTACGGAATATCGACCCTTCGTTTAATATTGTCGAAAACAATGAATTCGGTTCTAATCCCAATCGGTTACCGGAAATACAGATCCGTGGGAATTCGAGTTTACCGAACGTTGACCAGTTGAAAGACGAAACAAGGGTGAGTATGAATACGCCGTTGGTGGTATTGGATGGGTTTGAGACGAGCCTGGAAAAGTTGTTGGATATCAATGAAAACGAGGTTGAGGCGATCACATTGCTCAAAGATGCTTCGGCTACAGCGATTTATGGGTCGAGGGGAGCCAATGGGGTGATTGTCATTACGACAAAAGCTCCGGCGATGGGAAAATTGCGCGTTACCTATCGGGGAGATTTAAATCTGGAAGTGCCCGACCTGAATTCTTATGATGTGTTAAATGCCTGTCAGAAATTAGAGATAGAGAAAAAAGCCGGTTTGTGGAGCGAGACGAACCTGACAGATTTGGCGACCTATAATAAAATTCTGAATGATATCAATTCCGGGGTAAATACGGATTGGCTGTCCCAGCCTTTACGGGTAGGTGTCGGTCATCGGCATAACTTGCGTTTGGAGGGAGGAGACAAAACCTTTCGTTATGCTGCTTCGATCCAGTATAATGATGTCCAGGGGGTAATGAAAAAATCGTCCCGCCGTACGTTGAACGGCACTTTGAATCTGAGCTATTATTATAAAACCCTGAAATTTACCAATAGCCTGATGTTGGGGTTTAATAAAAGCGAAGAATCGCCTTATGGTAGTTTTAACGATTATGTAAAAATGAATCCCTACTACCGGATATACGATGACTCGGGTAAACTGATCAAAAGTTATATCCGCCAGCATCAGAATCCGTTGTATAATGCTTTGCTGAATACCTACGACCGAAGTGAATATACCGATGTTGTCAATAATTTTTCTATCGAATGGCAGATCATTCCGGATCTGTTGTTACGGGGCCGAATAGGCATAGAACAGAAACATACGGAGCGGAATGTTTTTAAACTTGCCGATCATACTGATTTTGCCGATTATTCTTCTGCCGATGTATTCCGGAAAGGAAGCTACCGCTATATTCCGGGTAAGGAATTTTCTTACGATGCTGGTTTGAATCTGAGTTATTCGGTTACTTTTAAAGAACGACATATGTTGTATGCCGGATTGGATTATAATATTCGTCAAAATAAGATCACAGGATACGATATTCTGGTAGAGGGTTTCAATAATGAAGATTTCGATTTTTTGCCGATGGGTTTGCAATATGCCTCGGGAGTAAAACCAGCTGGTTCTGAAAGCCTGACCCGGGCAATCGGTATGACGGCTAGTGTGAATTATACCTACGATAACCGGTATTATATCGATCTTTCGGGGCGTACTGACGGGGCTTCGCAATTCGGTACTTCCCGGCGTTTCGCTCCTTTCTGGTCGACGGGTATCGGTTGGAACCTGCATCAGGAGAAGTTCTTACAGGGAAATCCGATTGTGAATTTTTTGAAATTAAGGGCTTCGGTCGGAATTACCGGTTCTCAGAATTTTGATTCCTACCAGGCTTTGTCGACCTATCGCTATATCACTGACCGACGCTATTATAATTGGATGGGGGCGACGATGATAGGACTGGGAAATGAAGATTTGCAATGGCAGCAAAAGATGAATTATAATGTAGGTGGCGAAATGAAATTAATAGACAACCGTATTTCTTTGGCAGGCGATTTTTATATAGAGACGACGAAAGATTTGGTATCCTCGGTAGATATCCCGATGGCGAACGGATTTACTTCTTATATCGAAAATATCGGTAAAATGCGGAACCGGGGTTACGAACTGAAAGCGACGGTGTTTGTGGTCCGTAATTCAGACCGGGAACTGAGCTGGTCGGTGACCGGTGGTTTGATACACAACGAAAATAAAATATTGGAAGTTTCCGAAGCGTTGCAGGATGCACAAAAGGATTTGGAAGCCGATCAGGGGGCTAATCCCAATATGTTGTATAAAACAGGATATTCTACTAATACGATTTGGGTGGTACGCTCCTTGGGTATTGATCCGAGTACCGGTAGGGAGTTGTATCTGGATCGTTTCGGTGAACCGACCTTTACCTGGGATTCCAGGGATCTGACTGCTTGCGGAGTAGCTGAACCGAAATATCAGGGAAATCTGAGTACGATGTTCCGCTATAAGGGATTCTCTGCGAATCTTTCTTTCGGCTATCGTTTCGGCGGCCAGCTTTATAATTCGACCTTGATCGAGAAAGTTGAAAATACCGATTTCCGGGAGAATGTAGATGCCCGGGTATATAAGGGACGTTGGCAGAAAGCCGGAGATATTGCCGCTTTTAAAGGTTTGCACCTCAAAGATAAAACTTCTAAAACTTCCCGTTTTGTCGAAAATGAGCGGGTGTTTAACTGCCAGAGTGTGACCTTACAATATCTTTTCGATTCCCCCCGTTTGAAAAAAATAGTGGGTATGGAGAATCTGACACTGAATGTCAGTACCTCCGATCTTTTTTATATTTCGTCGGTAAAGAGGGAAAGGGGAACAGCTTATCCTTTTTCACGGCAATTTTCCTTTTCATTGAGTGCAACTTTTTAAAATGAGATATGATGAAAAATAAGATTATATATGCGATAGGATGGGTACTACTCCTGATTGTATCCGGATGTAGCGATTGGTTGTCTGTATCTCCTCGGACAGAAAAGCCGACAGAGCAGCTGTTTGAAACTCAGAATGGCTTCCGGGATGCCCTGACCGGTGCTTATATCGAAATGATGAGCGATAAAAGTTATGGTGAATATCTTACGATGAGTAAGATCGAATATCTGGTTGATTTTTGGGATCCTGAAAAGGGTAGCGGTGAGGAAGCATTGACCCTCCACCGTTATTCCGACGCTCAGGCAGTGACGATGATCGATGCCTTGTACGAACAACAATATAAGGTGATCTTGGCTGTAAATGCCATTTTGGAGTATGTCGATCTTCGGCAAGCGATCTTTGATCCGGGAGCGTATGAAGCCGTAAAGGGAGAATGCCTGGCTTTACGCGCGATGTGCCATCTGGATATTCTACGGCTTTTCGGACCGGTACCGGCAGAGGCGACTTCAGTTCCGATACTTCCCTATGTGGAAACAGTGACTAAAGAATTACACCGGCATGTGAATTTCGACGGCTATAAAGCCCGGTTAATAGCCGATTTGGAAAATGCGGAAGGGTTATTGAAACAACATTTGGAGAAACAATCCGAAATTGAGGAAGATTATTTTAAATACCGGACGATCCGGATGAACTATTATGCGGTAAAAGCCCTTCAAGCCCGCGCTTATCTGTGGTTCGGCGATACTCAGAAGGCTTATGAAGCTGCACAGGCGGTGATTACGGCTAAGGATGAAGACGGGAATCCAAGATTCCGTTTGGGGACAGCCGGTGATTTTAGTGAAGGCCGTTTTACCCTACCTTGTGAACAGGTGTTTTCACTTTATCGGTTTGATTTACAAGATAAATATACCGAATTGTTCAGTGGAGATGGCCTCTATAAAGGAACCAAGGAAACAACGGTAAAGAAAGAATTGTATGGAAATACCGGTTCGGATATCCGGGAAATGAATCTTTGGAATTTGTTGGTGATGGCGAATAAAGCGAGTTATTATGTATGCAATAAATACCAGGTGACGGAGGCTACTTCGGAGAAAGAAGAGGATAAGGTTATTCCGCTTTTGCGATTGAGTGAAATGTATTTAATAGCCATAGAGGCGGGACCGGAAACCGAGGCGCAGCGTTTGTGGAAGGAGTTTTTGTCTGCCCGGAATCTGGTTACTGCAGATTTACCTTCGGATGCTGCGCTGCGGAAAGCGGCTATTATTGCAGAATACCGGAAAGAATTTTATGGGGAAGGCGTTACTTTTTTTCTGCATAAACGTCTGAATTTGCCTAAAAATCAATGGCTTTGGGCTCCTTCTGACTTGGAGGTAAATTATGTTTTGCCTTTACCTGAAACGGAATTGAGTGAAAAATAAAAAGTAAGCAATGAAGATGAAAAAAATGAAAAGGTTTCTGATATCGGGATTACTGGCAGGATGTTGGGCTGCATGTAATTCGAACGATTATAAAATGTATTCCGGTGAAGCTTATATACAATTCTCGGAAACAAAAGATACACTGCAACGTTATTCGTTTTATTTTCAGCCGGAACAGGTGACGGAAGACACAGTCTGGTTTGAAGTGATCACGACAGGATATACTTCTTCCGACCCGCGTAGTTTTAAAGTGGTACAAGGACAGATCGAAGGGCAAAATAATGCTGTGGCCGGCGAACAGTATAAGTTTTTGACGAGATGAATTATTCGGTTGAGGCTGGCAGCGTTAAAGCCAGAGTACCGGTAGTCATTTTCCGGAATAAACTGGCTGAACGGACTACTTATTATTTACGATTGGAAATTGTAGAAAATGACTTCTTTAAGACCGGGGTGAAAACTGAATTGCACCGGACGGTGGTTTTTTCAAAAGATTTACTAAAACCTGCCGGATGGGGAGGATATCTGGAAAGTGTTGTTCTGGGACCTTATAGCATCAATAAACACATGTGGATGATTGAACAGACCGGTAAAAAATGGGATGACGAGTTTCTTACTGCTTTAAATGACGAGCCGGGATCGGATATGTATTGGAGGGACAAATTGAATGAATACCTTTTGGAATACAACCGGCAAGGAAATATTTTATTGGATGATGATAATCGTGAAATTACGGGATTCCCGGAATAAAAAGTAACACTATGAAAAAATATATTTTATTGGCAATCGTGGGGTTGCTGTTGATGTCTTGTTTTGAAGATAAGGGCAATTATAGTTATACAGTCGGAGAACAGATTACGGTTTCCGGAGTAGAAAAGGAGTAGTTGCGTTATTTTATGAACGATCGGCTGGTTGTTCGCCCTGAAGTCTGTTCTACCGATCCGGACGCCCGTTTCGAGTATCTGTGGACGATTTCTGCTCAGAGAAGGTTAGGGGATACACTCACTCTGGATAAGGTATTGGATACTCTCGTAAATTGGGAACCCAATCAGAATTATACGCTGGTATTGGCAGTTACGAATATGAATAGCGGATATACTGTTTACCAGGAGGCTGAATTGATCGTAGGTACTCCTTATTCCCGGGGGTGGTATGTCTTGAAGGACGATGGACAACAGACCGATATCGATTTGTATAGCGAACAGGGAAAACTGAGTAATATTCTTTTTGCTGTGAATGGGCAAAATCTGAAAGGGAAAGCACAGAAGTTGTCTTTTATCGCCAGTCATCAGGTGTTTGATGAAGAACAGAATAAGTATACCGCACAAAAAACTTTATTTGCCCTGACCGATCGGGATTTACTGGGAATAGATATTTCCAGGGCCGGGATAAACCGGACCTACGAAAATATATTCTATGAAGTCCCCGAACACCCTCGACCTCAGATGATGTTCGAGACGATGATGTGTAGTTATTTCCTCAACGATGGAAAAGTGTATTCTATTTTCAACATGTCGGATAATAGTGGAAAATTCGGATTGCCGGCTTATATCGGTAAGTTGAAGGAAATTTTCCGGCAAGGTATCCGGGATGTGGAACAATGGGGAGGAGAGGAACCTGATTTTATCCGGGAATGGAAAAGTCGGCTTCGCCGAATGTATTGGGAAGCCATTGTGGCGACTTATAATGTAATGCGTTATGAGCATTGGCAGCGTCCCCGTACGTTATTGCGGGCTATCGGAAGGATGCCCTTCCGGGATACGGCTTTTTTTAAAACTTCTGAAGGGCGGGTGTGGATTTATAATTATCTGTTGGCACAGGAGGAAGAAGGACGTTTTCGGTTTACTCTTTCGGACTATTTACTGAAAAAAGCGAAATGTATTCCCAACCGTTCTATTGGTGAGGAGTATCTATTGAGGGAGTTGAGCAGGCGGGTAGATAACCGGGAATTGCTCTGTCTGTCGGAGACATTGGAGTGTTGTGCTCCCTGGATAAAAAGCAGGAAAGGAAAAATCCTCTTTCAGGAAATTTGCAGCAAAGCCGGCGAACAAATAAAGAACGACACCTTGAATGGTGAAGGATGTGCCTTTATTTTCGAGGACCAGGACGGGGTAAAAGTGAGTTCGGAAACTTTCCGGGGAAAGTATATATATCTGGATATCTGGGCGACCTGGTGTGGACCCTGTAAACAAGAGATGCCCTATATGCAGAAATTGGAGCAACAATACAGGGGTGAAAAGATCGTTTTTGTTTCTCTCTCCATGGATCGGTGGACGGAGAAAGAGAAGTGGAAACTATACCTGGCAGAACATCGGATTCAGGGAGTAACTTTGATTGCTCCGGAGGGATTTAAGAGTTCGTTCATCCGGAAATATGGCGTAACCGGAATCCCCCGTTTCATGTTGATCGGCCCTGACGGTAAGATGATGGCACACAACTGCTGGCGTCCGTCCGATCCCAGAACAGAATTATTGTTGAAAAAATTGTTATCGGCGAAAAACTGACATTAAGGTGCTGGAAGAAGATAATCGACTTTAGATAATAACGGATAAAACGGTTATTATTGTTATTACCGTTTTATCCGTTTCAACCGGTCGGACCATTATTTGATCACCAGCATATCCTTCATCTTTTCTTTGGGAATGGAAATGATGGTGTGGCCACAAGAGTAAGGACCGAGGATATATTGGGCATAAGTAAAATCGACCGTGTGGAGGGTAAGGTTGATGCAGGTGACATTATCCACTGTCGGAGCTTCGAAAGTGAAGCATTTGTCCGGATCTTTCAGATTAGCCTTTAAAAGGGCATTGATATCTGCTGCTTTGTCCAGGTTGAGGATATCTTTATTGGTTAAGAATTTCTGTGTCTTCACATCGTAATTTATAGCATAAAAATCGGTCATCCCATGGGCTCCTCCCAGCATTTCGTACGATAATACCCGGACACTGATGTAATTTTGGTCTGCCAGGAACACCGAATCTTCAATGATCAGTTCGTAGGGAGCTGCTTGCTTGAAACCTGCAGAATTTAAACAGGCAATGTTCTCTTTAGCTTGTTCGATAAAGGCTGCATGAATACCGTTGATCAGCCCGTTGACCTCGTCGTTGAATTTGACACAGCTTTTTTCAGTTTCAGCATCTGTAGTCGAGAAGGCAGGACGGTCGATTTTGATGTCCCATTGTCCGGTCTTGTCGGTCAGATGGATTTGTTTAACATCCAGCTTAATCTCTTTTTTACAAGCCCCTAAAACAAGGACTGCAAATACCAGGGTAAAAAGTTTTGTTTTCATCATTCTGTTTTTTGAAAATTAAAATTGCAATTTACGGTATATCGTAAATCGAATTTGCAAAGTTAACTTTTAACAGATGATTTCCTATATTTTTATAAAAAATATAATCGAAAAATTCAAAACCCGATATGCCGGCGAAAATTGGATCAAATCACTTTTTTCTTCGGAGTCGTGGCAATAAAATCTTTGAGATAAAACGGTTCGAAGTAGGCGACATCGACAAATTCTTGCCGGCCGAACAGCTCCTCTGCAAGGGGGATCATGTGCCGGGCAGAGGTTTCTACTTGCCCCATAAAATGAGCATTAGGAGCGGTAAGGAGCATCCTGACTTTGTCGCTGCCATTTCCGAAAAAATAAATTTTATGTCCGGCCAATAAATCGGCAAACGAATTTTCGTCGACGATTTCTGCTTTGGTATCGATGACCTGTTGGTTGTTACGGTCGAAAAAAGCGGTATAGACTTCCATCCGGCGGGCGTCGATCATCGGGCAATACAGCGCTTCTTCCCGTATCCGTTCCGATACCGATAAGGCCAGTGCTTGTAAGGTCGGTACGGCGATCAGAGGTTTACCTGCTCCGAAACATACTCCTTTCGCCATAGATACTCCGATGCGTAATCCGGTATACGATCCCGGGCCCATACTGATCGCAACGGCATCCAGACAATGGGCATCCATGTGATTGTCTTTTAGGATTTCGTCGATGTAAGTGCCTAATAAAACCGAGTGGTTCAATCCCTCGTTATTTTCTTTCAAGGCAATCATTTTTCCGTCCCGGGCTAAGGCTACCGAGCAGACAGAAGTAGAGGTATCTATATTTAAAATCAAAGCCATAATTAAAGTCGAATGTTTAAAGTCAAGAGCTAAAGATTATTTCCGGATAATTTGAATCTCCCCGCCCATTCCCAGTTTGATAATACTCGAGGGAGCTGCCGGTTTATGATCGTTGCGGCGATAATCTACGATATAGTCTACTGCATTTTTGATCTCCTCACTGATTTCCCCGAAAAAATGAGGGGAGGGTTCGCCGCTGATATTGGCCGAAGTCGAAACGATGGGTTTATTATAACGGAAAATTAAAGATCGGGTAAATTCTTCCCGCGTAATCCGGATACCGATCGTACCGTCTTCTGCGATCAGATTGGGTGCCAGACGTTTAGCACCCGGATAGATGATAGTTGTCGGTTTGTCGGCCACTTCGATCAAATCGAGGGCTATATCCGGGACGTCGGCATAGGAAGCTATTTTCCCTGCATCGTCCAACAATACAAGCATCGATTTGTTGTCGGCCCGTTTTTTGATGTCATAAATCCGTTTGACAGCTTCCGGATTAGTGGCGTCACAACCCAATCCCCAGATCGTATCGGTCGGATAAAGAATTACACCTCCGTTTTTCAGGATTCCCAGCGTTTTCCGGATTTCCTCTTTGAGTTTATCGTTCATATGATATAGATTTCAAAGGGCGAAAATACGAAGTTTTTCGTTTGTTTTTCGGCTATGAAGGGATTATTTTTCAGTTTAGTTGTGGAATAGTTGGTGGGTATCCGGAGGAAAATATATATTTACACTGTTTTTCTTAAAAAGTTGTTCGGTGGAAGGTGTGACATTGGATATGGAACGTTTCAGGCAAGGAGATAGCTTGATTTTCAAGACCGTTTTCGATGGTCTGTATCATTCGTTGTGCCTTTTTACCAACCGGTTTTTAAATAATCTGGATGCTTCAGAAGATATTGTGCAGGAAGCCTTTTGTGCACTTTGGAATCATCGGGAAGAAATGGAATCAGTTATACACATTAAATCTTTCCTTTATTCCGTGACCCGCAATACTGTCTTGAATTATATAAAACATCAAAAAATCAGGTTACGTTACGAGCAGAGTTTGCACGATTTAGAAGACAAAACTTTATTCGAATATTTCATTATAGAGGAAGAAGTGGAGCGGATATTGCTTAAAACCCAGGAAAATCTTCCGCCCAAATGTAAACGAATTTTCATTCTTGCCATACAAGGCAAAAACAATGATGAGATTGCCAAAGAACTGAATATTTCTGTCAATACCGTAAAAACTCAGAAAAAAATAGCCTACAGAACGCTCAAAGACTACATTTACGAAATCACCTGCCTGCTCTTTTTGCTTCAGAAATGAAGTTTTCTAAACAATTTTTTTTCATTTTTTCACCCACCATATCCGCTTAGTTGTATTACATAAAAAGCGGAAAGAAAATGAAATATTCGAAATACCCATTTTACATCTCACAACTGATAATAAAAAGCCTGAAAGGGCAATTGACGGAAGCCGAGCAAGAGGAGTTGGACCGTTGGTTAACAATAGAGGCAAATCGCGTGTTGTATCTTTCGTTATCCCGAAGAAATTTGGATGACAAGAAAAATCTGTATGGACAGTTACATCCGGAGCGGACTTGGGAACGCCTGGAAAAACGGCTGTATTTAAGAAAGAGATCTTATTTCCGGAACATAATCCGTTATGCTGCTGCTGTTTTGTTATTAGCTATGATCAGCACTGCCGTTTACCTGTATTGGAAACAGTCTCCTTCTGTTTCTATCCCCATGGTTTGGCAGACGGAACCGCTTCCGGGTTCAGCCAGGGCATTTTTGGTTTTTGCATCCGGAGAAACGGTAAATCTGGAAGATGAACGGAACTTCTCTCCACAACAAGATTCTGACGTCAGATTGGATAACAAAGACAACACCCTGACCATCAAATCCGGTCAACCGGCTTCGGTTGCCACGGAAGAGTATCAGACCCTTGTCGTGCCGAGGGGTGGGGAATACAAGCTCGTTCTTGAAGACGGAAGTCGCGTTTATCTGAATTCCAACACAAAGTTGCATTTTCCGTTGGTCTTTGCGGGCGAAAAGAGAGTTGTTCATTTAGAAGGAGAAGCCTATTTTGAAGTAGCTTTCGATTCTCTGAAACCTTTTATCGTAATGACCGGGGGAATGGAAGTCCAGGTATTAGGCACTAAATTCAATATCAAAGCATACACCGATGATCAGGCTATATTCACTACTCTTGTTTCCGGTTCTGTACAAATAAAGGAGCGTGAATCGGCGCATACTGCGCTGTTGCGTCCCGATGAACAATGTATTTATACTACCCACGATGGCCGGATGCGGATTCATACGGTCGACCCGCAAGTTTCTTTAGGATGGATACACGGGCGTTTTGTCTTTGAAAACGAGACATTGGAAGAAATATTAAAACAACTCGGACGTTGGTATGATGTGAAAATATTCTTCCGGGATCCTCAGGTTGCCGGCTATCGCTTTACCGGAAATGTAGGACGTTTCGACCAGATCTCTACCCTTCTCCGCATGATAGAGAAAGCCTACGATATTTCCTTTACTATTAGCGATGACACGGTGATAGTGTCTAAAAAATAGTGTGCGAATTAATACTAAACATTTTGAATTATGAAAAAAATCCGATTAACCATGAAGCTATTGTTATTCTTTAGCTTGGCCTTGGTGTTGAACACTTCGGCTATCCCGAGTAAGGCACAGCAGACGAAAGTGTCGCTGAACCTGAAGGACAAACAGTTGACCGAAGTATTAAAGCTGATACAACAGCAAAGCGGTTTCAACATTCTTTACAGTAATGAGCTGGTGAAAAACAATCGTATGGTAAGTCTTCGTATTGATAGTGACGATATTCACGAAGTTATGCGGGCTTGTCTGCAAGGGAACGCGCTGGACTATGAAATTCAAAACAACACCATCATTATCAAAGCACTTGCAGCCGCACCTCAGGTGCCGCAAGTAGTGAAAGTACGGGGGCATGTTATCGACGCCAAAACCGGACAACCTATGCCGGGGGTTACTGTTGTTGCCATGGACGGAGGCGGTGCCGTAACGGGTGCTGCTACCGATGCCGATGGGTTGTTCACTGTGAATTTGCCGGAAGATATTCGGGAACTGACCTTCACTTTCGTCGGTTATAAGTCCGTCACGCTTCCCGTCCAGACCGATAAAGAGATGACCGTACGCCTGGAAGAGGAAGTCGCTGAGATGGACGAAGTTGTGGTGAACGGCTATTTCACCAAATCCAAAAACAGTTACACCGGTGCAGTAAAAACCATCACCAACGACCAATTGAAATCGGTTTCAAATACCAATATCATTGCAGCTATCAGCGCTCTGACTCCGGGATTGAACTTAGTGGAGCGTAGTGATCTCGGTTCTAATCCCAATCGCGTGCCTGAACTTTTATTACGTGGTATGAGTTCTTTCTCTTCC
>ERZ773144.2850-NODE-2850-length-12846-cov-3.747635_pt1 | contig 12846 bp, 9 predicted proteins | sample MGYA00580849_ERZ773144 | MGnify/ENA primary metagenome ERZ773144 (study PRJEB29015, sample SAMEA2737861) | human gut metagenome | biome: human gut; feature: human-associated habitat; material: faeces | place: China | collected 2012 ...
GAGTTATTGAGTTGCTGAGTTGCTGAGTTATTGAGTTGCTGAGTTGCTGAGTTATCGGGAGACTAAATCACCGGGAGACTGAGGGGTTTTGCTTTTCCATACAGCAAACCAAACGACAGCGATCAGAACACAGAACAACCCGATATAATAAGATACGATCTGAGTCAATCCGAAACCTTCGGGAGCGATACACAGATAGGTCGAACACACACAGGTCATAAACAAAGCAGGAATCAAAGTAATCCAATAGTTTTTACCCGTCTGTACCAGATAAACCGTAATGGCCCAAAGGGTAAAGACGGAGAGGGTCTGATTCGACCAGGCAAAGTACCGCCAGATCATATCGAATCCCGCAGCATCCCGGAGGCTATACAATAACAATCCTATAGCAGCCAGAAACATCGGGACACAAATATACAAACGGCGGCGGATACTTTTCTGTTCCATGCCCATAAAGTCCGCTACAATCAGACGGGCCGACCGGAAAGCCGTATCGCCGGAAGTAATCGGAGCAGCTATCACACCCAAAATCGCCAGAATACCTCCCACCGATCCCAACCAACTTTTCGTAATGGCATCTACAATGACGGAAGCATTGTTTTCGGCCATACCGTTCTCATGATAAAAATAAGTAGCCGCAGCCGCCCAAATCAGAGCCACGATACCTTCCGTGATCATTGCCCCATAAAAAACGGGACGTCCGTATTTCTCACTCTTCATACAACGGGCCATCATCGGCGACTGTGTGGCATGAAAACCGGAAATAGCCCCACAGGCGATACTCACGAACATAATCGGGAAAACGGGCAGATTCGCCGCATTCGGATGGGTATTTTGTAAGCCGTCCCACAACTCCGGTAAAACCGGATGATTGACGTACAGCATGACTAAAATCCCGACAGCCATAAACAACAAAGCAATAGCAAAAATGGGATAAATCTTTCCGATAATCTTATCTACGGGTAACAGGGTTGCCAAAATATAATAAAGGAAAACGACGACTATCCAAAAAGAGGTGTCCAAAGCATCGGGTGTCAGCTTAGCCAGCAAACCGGCAGGCCCGGCAACGAAAACCGCTCCCACCAACACCATCAGGATTACTGTAAAACCACGCATCACCTGCTTGGTGGTCATCCCCAGATAACGTCCGATAATCTCAGGCAAACTTTCACCTCCATGCCGGATCGACAACATCCCCGAAAAATAATCGTGCGTAGCCCCCGCCAGCACACTCCCCAAGACAATCCATAAATAAGAAGCCGTCCCGAACTTAGCCCCCATGATAGCACCGAAAATCGGTCCCAAACCGGCAATATTCAAAAACTGAATCATAAAGATCTTCCAGGTCGGCAAGGGGATATAATCCACTCCGTCGGCTTTTGTCAATGCCGGAGTCGGCCTTTTCGCCTCCGGCCCGAATACCCGCTCTACATAACGGCCATATACAAAGTAGCCGACGACCAGAATCAGCAAACAAATTGTAAATGAATACATAGCTTATCAAGTTTTTACATCCCTATTTTCTCTTTTTTCCTTTCGGTTTATTTTCCTTTTTCCTGCCTTTCGTTTTCGATTTCCGGCCGATATCTTCCCGGCTCTTTCCCAAAGGCCTGATCACCCCTTCTTCGTCTGCTCCCTTAACCAACTCATAGTCCAATTGGCGAGCCACCAGATTCGCTTTAGCCACTTTGATCGTTACCCGGTCTCCCAGTTGATAGATCTTATGGTGATGACGTCCGACAATGCAATAATTTTTCTCATCGAATTCATAAAAATCGTCATCCAATTCGGTCATCGACACCAATCCCTCACATTTCGAATCTTCCAGTTCGACATAAAATCCCCATTGTGTGACACCCGAAATCGTACCTTCGAAATCTTGTCCGATTTTATCCGCCATAAATTCCACCTGCTTGTACTTGATAGACGAACGTTCGGCATTAGCCGCCACCTGTTCCATATCGGACGAATGCTTACAATATTCTTCGTATTTTTCTTTATTGACCGAGCGTCCACTGTCCAGATAACGTTGCAGCAACCGATGCACCATCACATCCGGATAACGCCGGATCGGTGAAGTGAAATGGGTATAATAATCGAAAGCCAGACCATAATGTCCGATATTATCGGTCGAATAGGCAGCCTTAGCCATCGTCCGTACCGCCAGGGTTTCGATCATATTTTGTTCGGGTTTGTCTTTTACTTCGGCCATCAGGTTATTCATCGAAGAAGTAAGGGCTTTGCGGCTACCTGTTTTCAATCCATACCCGAATTTAGCCACAAAACGGTTGAATTCTTCCAACTTTTCAGGCAGCGGGTTTTCGTGAATACGGTATACGAAAGTAGGTGCTTTTTTTCCACTCTTGGGTTTACCGATCCGTTCGGCCACTTTCTTATTCGCAAGCAACATAAACTCTTCGATCAGCTTATTGGCTTCCTTCGAACGCTTGAAATACACACTCACCGGATGTCCCTTTTCATCCAGGTTGAATTTCACCTCTACCCGGTCGAAATCGATCGCTCCGGCTTTAAAGCGATCCTGACGTAATTTTTGAGCCAAACGGTTCAACAGCAGAATTTCCTCCCGGTAATCCCCTTCGGCACCTTCGATCCGCTCCTGAGCTTCTTCGTAAGTAAACCGGCGATTCGAACGGATCACCGTACGCCCGAACCATTGGTCCAAAACCTGTGCGTCAGCGTCCAATTTAAAAATAGCAGAAAAACACAACTTATCTTCATCGGGTCTTAACGAACAAACCCCGTTACTCAAGCGTTCCGGTAGCATCGGAATGGTCCGGTCGACAAGATATACCGAGGTAGCCCTCGCATAAGCCTCTTTATCGAGCACCGTATTTTCTTTGACATAATAACTGACATCGGCGATATGCACACCGACTTCATACACACCTTCCTTCAACGTACGGACAGAAAGGGCATCGTCGAAATCTTTCGCATCTTTCGGGTCGATAGTGAAAGTGGTCAATTCGCGGCAGTCGCGGCGCTTGCGGATCTCCTCTTCAGGGATATCCAAAGGGATCTTTTCAGCCGCTTTCAACACATTGGGCGGGAACTTCACCGGCAATTCATATTCGGCCATAATCGCATTCATTTCCGTATCGTTATCCCCGGGACGCCCCAACACCTCGATCACTTCTCCCACAGGATTCTTCTGATTTTCAGGCCAATCTTTGATTTTTACCACCACTTTATCCCCGTTTTCGGCTCCATTCAAATGTTCCGTCGGGATGAACACATCATAGGGCAACTGCTTACCGGTCGGTATCAGGAAAGCGTAATTCGCCGACCGTTGTACTACGCCGACAAAAGTACCTTTCTTCCGTTCCAGGATCTCGACCACCTCTCCTTCGGGGCGGCGGTCACGACTCCGGGCATATACCAAAACCTTCACTTTATCTCCGTTCAGGGCGTGTTTGAGGTTAGGAAAAGCAACAAACACATCCTCTTTACTCTCGTTTGAAATGATATAGGCCGACCCTTTGGCTGTCAACTCGACTTCACCGGTAATATAAGCCCCTCTCTGCCGCATTTTATATCTTCCTGTCGAAATCTCTTCCAACTCTCCTTTTTCTCCTAATTCCCGCAACACTTCCGAGATCTGGCGTTTCATACCCATACTCTTCACCTGCAATCGCATCGCCAACTGCTTATAATTATAACTCTCACCCGGGTGATTACTCATCAGTGCCAAAAGGCGTTTACTCAACTCCGGCTTACTCATGGTCGGCTCGCTTTTCTTTTTATTTTTGCCCATACCTCTTATTTTAGTGCCCTAATTTAGTGTTTTTTTCGATTGATTATACAAAAATCCGGGCAATGAATTATAATTTTCCTCCCGGCCAAGGCCGTTATTTTGTTTTACCGGAGCTAACGAAACAAAAAAGCGGCCCCGGAAAGAGGCCGCTCGTCGTTTTTATAAATCCCTTATTTAATCAATCCCTTATCGAATTTTTCTTTCACTTTAACCAGCATATCGACCGTCATATTCTGAAGGTTGTATTCCGGCTTCCAGCCCCATTCTTCCCGGGCACAAGAATCGTCCATACTGTTAGGCCAGCTATCGGCAATAGCTTGTTTTACCGGATCGATCTGATAATCCATCTTAAAATCAGGTAAGTGTTTACGGATCTCGGCAGCAATTTGCCCGGGTTCGAAACTCATAGCGGCAATATTGAAGCTATTGCGGTGTTTTAAACGGGAAGGATCGGCTTCCATCAACTGTACCACTGCATTGAGCGCATCGGGCATATACATCATATCCATATAAGTACCGGCTTTCACATTACAGGTGAAAGCTCCTCTGCGGATAGCATCGTAATAAATTTCTACAGCATAATCGGTGGTGCCACCTCCCGGAAGCGTGACATAAGAAATCAATCCCGGGAAACGCACGCTACGGGTATCTACACCGAAACGGTTGAAATAGTAATCGCTCAGCAACTCGCCCGTAACCTTACATACTCCGTAAATCGTAGTATTGGAACGTTGCAACGTATCCTGAGGAGTTTTATCTTTCGGCGTATCTTTACCGAAAGCACCGATAGAACTCGGAGTAAACACAGCGCAATCGTTATCTTTCGCAATATTTAAAGAATTCGTCAGCGCCCCGATATTGATATTCCAGGCCAACACCGGATTTTTCTCTCCGGTAGCCGACAATAAAGCCACCAGATTAAAAATCGTGTCGATACCGTATTTTTTGACTATTGCCGTATATTTCTCTCCATCCAGCGCATTCAGCTCTTCGAACGGACCGGCTTCCGCCAAAACTTTACATTTTTCAGCACTGATATCAGCAGCTACAACATTATTATTTCCATAAATGGATCTCAGATGAGGGACAAGTTCAGAACCTATTTGCCCGCCAGCACCGACAATCAATATTTTTTTCATTGCAGATTGAGTTATAATAGTTTCAAACAATCGGGTAGAACACCACTTTATTCTCTGCAAATGTATATAATAAAATCACCCGTTAGACTAAAAATTGAAATATTTTTCAGTGTTTAAATGAAAAGTTTTAAGTTATTATCCTGTTCCGCTTCATAATAGTAATCGATCTGGAGATTAGGCATTTTAGAAGCCTGAACAGCCAACTGGTCACAACGTTCGTTTTCGGGGATATCGGCATGTCCTTTTACCCAGACGAACTTCACCTGATGTTGCCGGTATATAGCCAGAAAGCGTTTCCACAAATCCGGGTTTTTCTTATCTTTAAATCCTTTCTTCTCCCATCCGAACACCCAGCCTTTTTCAACAGCATCGACCACATACCGGGAATCCGAATAAACGACCACCTGCCACCCGGGTTGCTTCAGTGCTTCCAATCCCACGATGACAGCCAGCAATTCCATCCGATTGTTGGTCGTCCTCCGGAATCCGGCCATCAGTTCTTTGCGATACACTCCGGCTTTCAATACAACGCCGAACCCTCCCGGACCGGGATTTCCACTTGCAGCACCATCGGTATATATAATGATCGGATCAGCCATATATAGATTCAATTCGAATTAGGTGGACAAAAGTAGTAATTAAAACGCAATTTTCCGGCTTTCCGGGAAAACGCCTATAGACTTTCATTCCCGATTAGTTCCAGGCCTATAATTTTCAGTTCAGTTACCCAAAAACAGCATTAATCTTTAAAAAAATCCATTTTTTAGTTATAGCGGTTAAACCTGACTTCTGAAACCTTTGTAACCATTTAAACCGCTGAAACTATTTAAAAACAGATATAATTTTTTCTTTCTATTCCGCCATAAAACCCTTCATTTTCCGTTAACGCTATTTGGTAAAGGAAGATTTAGAAGGGTTTTATAGTATCAAATATCGGATCACATCTATCAGTATATGGAAATCTAGATTATTTCATCGGAATAATTTCTTATAAGATATTGATTAATCGATTAAGTTAGTTGTTCTTTTTATCTGTTTATTGTATGCAAGACAATTCGGATAGTTCGTTTACATAAGAATAATAAAATGACAAGCTTCTTAAATAGATTAAAAATACGTATATTTGTCCCGATGAATAAGGTTACCGATATAGACCTTCAATGGTATGAAGCTGTCAGACAAGACAACTATCCGGCTTTTGAGAAATTATTCCAGAAGTATTACGATCCCTTGTGCCGGTATGCCCAGGGTTTATTGGCCGATGGTTCACTGGCCGAGGATGTGGTTCAGGATATGTTCATCCACTTTTGGGAAAACCGGATCAAATTGCAGGTGAAAGATTCACTCCGGGCCTACTTCTATACCTGCATCCGCCACCGGGCCCTCAAAAATCTGCAAAAACAGGCCATTGTCCGGAAACATAACCCGAAATTGACCGAATTTATCGAATACCTCCTCCATTCCGAATATTCGGTCGAAGAAGAGCAGGAAATCGAACGGATCAAAGCCATCATGCAGGAGTTACCGCCCCAATGTTTGAAAGTTTTCATGCTGAGTGCTATCGAAGAAAAAAAATACACCGAGATCGCCGACGAACTTTCGATCTCGGTCAATACCGTCAAAACCCATATCTCTAAAGCTTATCGGTTGATCCGGGGACAATTACATTCGGAAGAATCGCTCATTTTGTGGTATTGGCTGATGAGTCAGTCCACCTGCCTGAAAAGCGAAATGAACATCAGGTTATAAAATTTTTATAAAAATGCATCACCCTTTTTTCAGGAAGAGGTATCTTATTATAAAATTTATAAACTAAATTCAAGTATTGTGAAAACAGGTCTTATTATCGGTATATATTTTGCCTTGGTGTGCTGCCGGGAAAAAATACAACCGGCGGTAGTACAGGCTGACTTAAGCGAAGCGGTATATACCGATACGACCTGGTTTGCGGATTGCGAGATCGTATTTCCCGAAACAACGGACCGCTCTCTGATTAGTATGATAAATAAAATAGTACTTACCCCGGAGCGAATCTTCCTGTTCGACATACAAGACAAGAAAATACTGCTATTCACCCGTCGAGGCAAATTTATTACCGATATCCGTCCCCATGGAAGGGGACCGGGCGAACAGGAGTACGTCGATATCCACCAGTTGAAGGACCGGGCGAATGGCTCGGTATCACCGATTTTACCGTCGATGAAACCGACCGGGAAATAATTGTCACGGCCGATCGTCCATATAAATTTTTGTATTACGATTACAACGGTAACTTCCTTCGGGAAAAAACAAGCGAAGCTTTCTATACTGAAATAACCCGAACAACAGATAACATACTGGCTATCAATCCAAAAGTATTAGAACCCAAACATTACTTATCCCTGCTGAATGAAGAAGACCACCGGATTACGGTTGCGAAAAAAATTCCTTTAGCATTCACTTACCGGGGGGAATTCCGTTGCCGCGGGAGTTATTTATTAAAGAGCGAACACCTGTATTTCACTCAAAACGGAGATTACACCATTTACAGCTGGGACAACAACCGTATAAAACCTGTGGTTACCGTGGATTTCGGGAAATATAGCTACAATCCGACTCAACTGAATGAAGAGCCTCATGCACCTGCAACCCGAAACAAAGTGCTTTCGATCATAAATGTAAAAGAAATACGCAGTAATCTCTTTTTCAACACCAATAAAATAGGCCTGTTTGTTTATAACAAAACCCGGCATCAAATTGTACACGCCTACGGCATAACCAATACAAACCTTGGAATTGTCCTGCATAACAGCATCGCTACCGAAGATACACACAACGAAATTGTCGCTTTCTCTTACGACATGCCTATATTACAACGTAAACTCACCGGAATAGCATCCGATAATCCTGTTATAAAACAAATACAAAATGCCAAAGAAGATGATAATCCGCTATTATTCCTTTATAAAAGTATTTAGCATAAAATAAACGGACGATTAAATAGTCAAAAGTTTACAAAATTCACAAAGTTTACAAAGCACATAGATATCGACTGCATTTTGTCAAATAAAATCCGATAACCGGTAAATAAAAATATTTTCCCCAAGGGTTATATACACCTGATCACCACCATACATATATTATTTATATATTAGTTTATCTTTCTGAATTCATCTTATTTTTCAGTGGAAGTGAAACTTCCAATTATTGTCAATTGTCATCTGTCGATTGTCCATTTTATTTTGGTGAATACCCACCAAAATAATCGTCCGTTTTTATGGAGAGAAAACTATCTGATAAAGAACGGTTTATCATTCAAGTAGCCGTCAATCGATCGGCAGAGAACCACTTTGACCGGCAAAAAGGCTGGAAACGCGTAAAACGCTGTACCAATAACGGTTACATTATTCGAAGACGGCATTCCTGGTTGGCTATTTGTGTATCGGCGCTATGTCTCCTTTCGGGAAGCGGTTATTTATTTATCCGTCACTTCGCTGTTTATCCCCCGGCAATTTCCCCCTCACCGGAGATTTACAAAGCCGACGGCATACCTGTATTGACCTTAGAAAACGGAGAGCAAATCTTCTTAAATCCGAACCAATCCCCTCTTATCAGGCCACAGACAGCAGCCAATCTTCAACTCGACAGTATTGTCCAATCCATCCGATATTTACCGACTGAAACTCCCGGATACGATTCTACTTTATCCTATCATTCACTCGAGATCCCCAAAGGAGGCGAATACAGGTTACAACTGGCCGACGGAAGCCGGATATGGTTGAATTCGGAATCTAGTCTCCGGTATCCGGTAAAATTCGGCTTACACCGACGCGAAATATTTCTGTCCGGCGAGATCTATCTGGAAGTAGTACCCGATACCCAACGCCCTTTCATCGTACACACCGCCAACCGGACTATAAAAGTTTTAGGAACCCGGTTCAACGTTCGCAACTATCCGACAGACAGTCTTTGGAGTACGACTTTAGTCGAAGGGAAAATACAAATCGGCCATAACGACACCACCTATATCCTAAAACCCGGAGAACAGTATACAGCATCCCGCCAAGAGGGACGTCCACAGATTTCTTCTGTCAATCCCGCCTTATATACCTCCTGGATATCCGGTAAAATCATTTTTCACAACGAACGTTTGGAAGAAATCATCCGGCAATTACAACGCTGGTATGATTTCGAAGTATTCTATACCGATCCGCAACTGAAAGGTCTCCACTTCGGCGGAGCAATCAACAAATACAACTCCTTCCAGGTGGTGTTGAAATACCTGGAACGCACAGCCGACCTGCATTTCGACATACAAGGCAGAACAGTGATCGTCCGGGGGAAACCCCATTCCCGATACCACCTCAATTACTAACAACTTAATATCTAATGTATGAAAAAAAATCAAATGAAAGTAAAAAGAAATCTCCTGCTATGTAGCTGGTTGAGTTTCTTCTTACTGATCAGTGTGCTTCCTGGCAATGCCTCGGTCTTTGCCCAGCAGGAAAAACTCGCTCTCTCATCGACACAGCTGACAGTAAGGGAAATTTTCGATGCTATTTCCTCCCAACTGCGTTATGATGTATTCTACAATGGCGAACAACTCGACCTCAACCGGAAAGTAAAATTCGCACAACAAGTCCTGAATCTCGAACAGGTTTTAGACGCGGTTGCCAATAATCGGTTCAAATATACCCTGGAAGACCGAACCATCATCCTGACTCCGTTAACTACTCCCCAAACCGTAAATAGCGTTACCCTGACCGGTCAGGTAACCGACCAGAGCAACACTCCTCTTCCGGGAGTGACAGTCCTGGTAAAAGGCACCAAACTAGGAACATCAACCGATCCCGAAGGAAACTTCAAATTGTCTCTGCCCCAACAAGAAAACACCATTCTGATCTTCTCTTTTATCGGTATGGAAAGTCAGGAAGTCCCGGTCGGCGATCCTAAAAAACCGATCAAAGTCATTTTAAAAGAGACGGCAGAAAATTTGAAAGAGGTGGTCGTGACCGGAATTTTTACCCGCAAAAAAGAAAGCTTTACCGGTTCTGCTTCCACTTACACCGCATCCGAACTCAAAACGGCAGGTACTCAAAACATTTTGCAAAGTCTGAAAACCCTCGACCCTTCTTTTGCCATTCTGGACAACACCTTATACGGCTCCGATCCGAACCGCCTGCCGAATATGGAAATCCGTGGGAAATCGAGTATGCTGGGTATGCGTGACGAGCTCGAAGCCGATCCGAACCAACCGTTGTTCATCCTCGACGGCTTCGAATCCTCCTTATCTGTAATCAACGATATGGATATCAACCGCATCGCTTCGATCACCATCCTCAAAGACGCCGCCTCGACAGCGATCTACGGATCGAAAGCAGCCAACGGGGTAGTCGTTGTCGAAACCGTCAAACCACAAGCCGGAAAACTGATGGTCAGTTACAATGGAAATGCCAATATTTCGATGCCCGATCTCAGTAGCTACAACCTCATGAATGCAAAAGAAAAACTGGCTTTCGAAAAATTAGCCGGGAAATACACCCCTGCTTCCTGGTCGGCGACAAGTGAATTCGAACTACAGAAATTATACAATCAAAAATTAGCCGAAATCGAAAGCGGGATAGATACCTACTGGCTGACAGAACCTTTACGGGTGGGAGTCAATCAGAAACACTCCCTCTATATCGAAGGAGGAGAAGGCAGTTTCCTGTTCGGTATCGGAGCCGGCTATAACGGTATCAGCGGAGTCATGGAGAAATCCAACCGGGAAGTTATCAGCGGAAATATCGACCTGATCTACCGTATCAAAAAATTCCAGTTCTCGAACAAATTTTCGATGACCAACACCAAAATCAAAAATCCGATCGTTGATTTCAGCGAATATGCTGCCGCCAATCCCTACTACAAAAAAAGAGACGAAGAGGGAAATATCGGTAAATGGCTCGAAAACAACGATTATACCAAAGCGGCCAATCCGTTGTGGAATGCCTCTCAAAACAGTCGTGACGAAGGCAAGCAACTCGCTTTATCCAACTATTTCGTGGCCGAATACACTCCCCTCGAAGCACTGAAAGTACGGGCCCGCTTCGGCATCAGCTACGGCAACGACGATACAGAAAAATTCATCTCCCGCAACGACACCCGCTTCGATACTTATGAGATCCTCAAAAAAGGGACTTTCAATACCACCAATACCCGAAGTAACCAATACGAAGGCGAGCTATCGGTAACTTTTGCCAAACTGATCGGCCGTCATCGTCTCAATGCCGTCCTCGGTGGTAACCTCAACAGTAACAAAACGCTGACACAAGGCTATAGTGCTCAAGGATTCCCGGAAGGTGATTTCGTATACCCCTCTTTCTCGAACGGTTATCCGGAGGGAGGAAGCCCTACCTATTACGAAAATACTTCACGGTCGATGAACGGCTATTTCAACCTGGGGTATTCTTTCGATGATCGTTATCTGATGGATTTCAGTCTGCGCGAAAACGGCTCTTCCGTATTCGGAGCCTCCAAACGCTATATCGGTACCTGGTCTGTCGGCTTAGGCTGGAACCTGCACAAAGAGAGATTCATTGCAGATCACCTCACCTGGATCGATTTCCTAAAACTGAGGGCCTCGATCGGTAACCCCGGCAACCAAAACTTCAGTTCGTCGAAAACACTGACGACATTCAATTTTCAATTGGCCTCTATGAATTATTTCGGTATGGGAGCCGTACTGAATCAGCTCGGTAACCCCGACCTCGACTGGCAGATCACCCTGGACAAAAATATCGGTATCGATATGACATTGATCGATAAACGCCTGAATATCACAGCAGATTATTACCACAAAGTAACCGACCCCCTATTGATAAACATCAGCATGCCCCTGTCTTCAGGGACAAGCAGTTACCTGACCAATATGGGAAAACAGATTTCCCAAGGCTTGACGCTTTCCGCTTCCTATTACATCATACAGAAACTGGATCAACGTTTCTCCTGGCTCGTCCGGGGTAACCTGAGAACCCAAAAAACCAAACTCGATAAGATCGGAAATAAACTCGACGAGCTCAATAAATCCGGCCAGGGCCACAACACGGTCAGATATTACAACGGAGCAGACCCCGACGATATCTGGGCCGTGAAATCGGCAGGGATAGATCCTTCTACAGGTCGGGAATTATTCTACGACAAAGAGGGCAATTACACCTACGACTTTTCTTATGACAACGAAGTGATCTGTGGAAATACCCGGCCTAAAATCGAAGGAGTGATCGGGACCTCTCTCAACTACAAAGGGTTCTCTGTCAGTATGAATTTCAGATACCAGACAGGCGCCAGCGTATTCAACGAAGCCTTGTTCAACAAAGTCGAGAATATTTCCGTCAGCGGTTTGAATAAAAACCAGGATAAACGGGCTTTGTACGAAAGATGGCAAAATCCGGGCGACAAAGTACGCTTCAAAGACATCGCGAATGCAGCCAGTACGCCGATGTCTTCACGCTTCATTCAGAAAGAAAACGTCCTGAGTATGGAATCCGTTTACGTCGGTTACGAATTTTATGAAGGCTGGATCAAAAAAATAGGTCTGAGCAATCTAAAGATTCAAGCCTCCATGCGCGATGTTTTCAGAGCTTCCACGATCAAATCCGAACGGGGAACTCTCTATCCGTTCGCACGCAGCCTCGAATTAGGACTTTCTTTTAACTTTTAAATCCGAATACGATGAATTTCAAAACTCTAATATTGCTAAGCCTCATTTTATTGGGAGGAATTTGTACGGGATGCGATCGCTTTCTGGATGTCCAGCCCAAAGATCAATATACTGAAAAACAACTTTTGGCGACCCGGGGGGGGTACTATACTGCCATGAACGGTTTATACAACAACCTAACTTCCAATTCGTTATATGGTAAAAATCTCTCATACGAATTGATCGATGTCATTTCAAAAAGATATGCTCCCCTGGCT